>RCUN01000018.1_pt1 | contig 230738 bp, 219 predicted proteins | sample 2166181 | NCBI WGS metagenome assembly RCUN01 (sample SAMN09932603, study PRJNA488358) | compost metagenome | feature: garden; material: soil; isolation source: compost soil in crotononitrile-enriched culture | place: Germany: Experimental Botanical Garden Goettingen | collected 2016-01-27 | reverse complement strand
TGTAAGTGTCTACCATGTCCCCGAACAAGTGTTCATGATGTCCCCGGACCGTACACCCACGGAGAGAGGGGGAAAGACTTACCTGCCAAACAAATCGCGTTTTTTCGGTTTGAACGGCTGGGCAATCAGCACCAGCAGCGCTATCACGAAGTAAGCGACGAAAATACCGACTAACCACTGGGGCATCTCCAGCGTCAGGAATTCCCACTGACGAACGGAGCAATCTCCGGAGGCCACAAACACCTGTGGCAGCCATTTATCCAGCGGCAACCAGCTCGGGAAGCGAGCAGCAAAATCGCAGGTCATAAACGGTGATGGGTGCAGCTGCATCATAGTGTGCTGCCAGGCTAGCTCAATGCCTTTCCAGGCGCTGTACAACCAAATGGCGATCCCGGCGTAACGTAGCGGGGATTTAGGCGCAATCGCACCCACAAGCCCTGCACCCATGATGCCGAAAAGCGCACAACGTTCGTAAATACACAGCACACAGGGTTTCAGCAACATCACATGCTGGAACCATAGCGCTACCATTTCCAGCGCAAAGGCGGTCAAGGCCATCAACAACCATGCTCCGCGACCGCGAGAGCACTGGTTCAAAAATCGCAACATAATCATTTCCCTGGAACAGGTTCAGAAAGCGCAGTGTAAACCAAAACGATTTAAGCGTCAGAGGGTCCTGGCAAAATAAAGCGTAATTGGATGTTTATAATGCAAAAAGTCAAACCGGATAGCGAACAGACCGTTACCAGGACTTAATACGCGGCCAGTATATCTGGTTGTGTCAATTATTGCGTATAACGAATGAGGGTAAATTTGACGCACAGCAAGGGACGGGTATTTGATAAAAATGAAACGGTGATCCCTTTTTTCCGGTATCGCTGCGCTACCTGCCACAGTCAGCCTCTGGTATGATGAGTGAATTAGCTAAAGCTGTGTAATGGAAATCTCACTATGGTCATTAAGGCGCAAAGCCCGGCGGGTTTCGCTGAAGAGTACATCATTGAAAGTATCTGGAATAACCGTTTTGCTCCTGGAACGATCCTTCCCGCTGAACGTGAACTTTCTGAACTGATTGGCGTGACTCGCACCACCTTGCGCGAAGTGCTTCAGCGTCTGGCGCGTGATGGCTGGTTGACGATTCAACACGGCAAACCGACCAAAGTGAATAACTTCTGGGAAACGTCGGGCCTGAATATTCTTGAAACGCTTGCCCGTCTCGATCACGAAAGCGTTCCGCAGCTGATTGATAATCTGCTGTCGGTACGCACCAATATCTCCACCATCTTTATCCGTACTGCGTTCCGCCAGCATCCTGATAAAGCGCTGGAAGTGCTTGCCACGGCGACGTCGGTTGACGATCATGCTGACGCGTTCGCGACCCTTGATTACAACATTTTCCGTGGTCTGGCGTTTGCCTCAGGCAACCCAATTTATGGACTGATCCTCAACGGCATGAAAGGGCTGTATACCCGCATTGGTCGTCACTACTTCGCCAATCCGGAAGCACGCAGTCTGGCGATGGGTTTCTACCATAAGCTGAGTGAACTGTGTACGGAAGGCCTGCACGATCAGGTTTACGAAACAGTGCGCCGCTACGGTCACGACAGCGGCGAGATCTGGCATCGGATGCAGAAGAATCTGCCGGGTGATTTAGCGATTCACGGCCATTAACAGAAAAAAAGCCTCTCGATTGAGAGGCTTTTTTTTGCCCAACGAAGACGCATTTTGTAGGCCGGGTAAGGCGCAGCCGCCACCCGGTAAAAAGCGGCACAACAACTACAACGTATTAGCTCGCGCCGGACAACGATCCAGCAACTCCACGCTTCCGTCTTCGTTCTGCTGCTCCATCAGCACGTCAAAACCCCACAGGCGATGAACATGCTTGAGCACCTCTTTACGCCCTTTATCCAGCGGCGCGCGGTTGTGCGGAATGTAGCGCAGCGTCAAAGAACGATCGCCACGTAAATCCACGTTCCAGACCTGGATATTGGGTTCCAGATTGCTCAGGTTGTACTGTGAAGAGAGACGTGAGCGTATCTCGCGATAGCCCTCTTCATTGTGAATCGCAGAAATTTCCAGATAATTATTCCGGTCATCATCCAGCACGGTAAAGAAGCGGAAATCACGCATGATTTTCGGCGACATAAACTGGCTGATAAAACTCTCATCTTTAAAGTCACGCATCGCGAAATGCAGTGTCTCAAGCCAGTCTGAGCCGGCAATATCCGGGAACCAGTATTTATCCTCTTCCGTCGGCGACTGGCAGATGCGTTTGATATCCTGGAACATGGCAAAACCAAGAGCATACGGGTTAATCCCGCTGTACCACGGGCTGTTGTAAGGCGGCTGGAACACCACGTTTGTGTGGCTGTGCAGAAACTCGAGCATAAAGCGCTCGGTCACTTTGCCTTCGTCATACAGGTGATTGAGAATGGTGTAGTGCCAGAATGTCGCCCAGCCTTCGTTCATCACCTGCGTCTGTTTTTGCGGATAAAAATACTGACTCACCTTACGCACAATACGTAAGATTTCTCGCTGCCACGGTTCCAGCAGAGGCGCATTTTTTTCCATAAAGTAGAGTAAGTTCTCCTGCGGCTCAGACGGATAACGCCGCGCTTCGGCGACCGTTTTTTCCTCTTCACGTTTCGGCAGGGTGCGCCAGAGCATATTTACCTGACTTTGCAGATACTCTTCACGGCTTTTTTGCCGCGCTTTCTCCTCCTGCAGGGAGATTTTTTGCGGCCGTTTGTAGCGATCGACGCCGTAATTCATCAGCGCATGACAGGAGTCGAGCAGTTTTTCCACCTCGTCCACGCCGTAGCGCTCTTCGCATTCGGTAATGTATTTCCGCGCGAATATCAGGTAATCAACAATCGAGCTGGCATCGGTCCAGCTGCGGAACAGATAGTTATTTTTGAAGAACGAGTTATGTCCGTAACAGGCGTGCGCCATCACCAGCGCTTGCATGGTAATGGTGTTCTCTTCCATCAAATAGGCGATACAGGGGTTGGAGTTAATGACTATTTCATACGCCAGCCCTTGCTGACCGTGCTTATAGAGTCGCTCCGTCTCAATGAATTTTTTACCGAATGACCAGTGCGGATAATTAATCGGCATCCCGACGCTTGAGTAGGCATCCATCATCTGTTCGGAGGTAATGACTTCGATCTGGTGCGGATAGGTGTCCAGCCGATACAGCTTTGCCACCCGGTCGATTTCGGCCAGATAGACATCCAGCAGCTCGAAGGTCCAGTCGGGTCCATCGCTGAGACGAGTGCTGTCCTTGTTCATGGAGTCAAGTGTAGCCATTAGCGCGCCCTCGTTGTTGATAGCTCTCTCTAGTCTGGAGAACCTCTTTTCAAGCATAGAACAACGCATTGAAAAGCGTGCTGACACAGAAATTTTTTCTTTGCGATTTCCCGTTTTCGATCCCACATAAAACGGGTGTCTCACAGAATTTTCTGCTGGCTAAAAAGAGCGCGCAGGAAAAGATCCTAAATAAGCGCCATCCCCGCTGGCTGGGGAAGATGTGAGATAAGTCACCATAAAAAAGTCGTATGTTGAATAATATTTTCAACTAGGTTATCAATCTGTAATTAGAAGATTGTTCTTTTGCTCATAATGGAGTGGCTATGCGAGTTGTCATACTGGGAAGTGGGGTTGTCGGCGTCACCAGCGCCTGGTATTTGAGCCAGGCAGGACATGAGGTGACGGTCATCGATCGCGAACCGGGATCGGCACTGGAGACCAGCGCGGCTAACGCCGGGCAAATCTCCCCAGGCTATGCGGCGCCGTGGGCGGCTCCAGGCGTGCCGCTGAAAGCCATTAAATGGATGTTCCAGCGCCACGCGCCGTTGGCGATCAGCCTTGATGGCACGACTTCCCAGCTCAAATGGATGTGGCAGATGCTGCGCAACTGCGATACACGCCACTACATGGAAAACAAAGGCCGCATGGTGCGCCTGGCAGAGTACAGCCGCGACTGCCTGAAAGCGCTGCGCCACACTACCGGTATTGAATACGAAGGGCGGCAGGGGGGCACTCTCCAGCTCTTTCGCACCGCGCAGCAGTATGAAAACGCTACCCGCGATATTGCCGTACTGGAAGATGCCGGCGTACCGTATCAGCTGCTCGAAGCCAGCCAGCTGGCGCAGGTCGAACCGGCGCTGGCTGAAGTGGCACACAAACTGACGGGCGGACTGCGATTGCCGAACGATGAAACCGGCGACTGCCAGCTCTTTACCCAGCGTCTGGCGAAGATGTGCGAACAAGCGGGTGTGACGTTCCGCTACAACACCTCCGTCGATCGGTTGCTGTCAGAAGGCGAAAAAATCTACGGCGTGAAGTGCGGCGACGAAGTGATCAAAGCCGATGCCTACGTGATGGCGTTTGGCTCTTACTCCACGGCGATGCTGAAAGGTCTGCTCGATATTCCGGTGTATCCGCTGAAAGGCTACTCGCTCACCATTCCGGTGAAAGAGGACAACGGTGCGCCGGTTTCAACTATCCTTGATGAAACCTACAAAATCGCTATTACCCGCTTCGATGATCGTATCCGCGTCGGCGGGATGGCAGAAATTGTCGGTTTCAATACGGAATTGCTAAAACCGCGCCGCGAAACCCTGGAGATGGTGGTACGCGATCTGTTCCCGCGCGGGGGCTTTGTTGAGCAGGCCACGTTCTGGACCGGTTTACGTCCTATGACGCCGGACGGCACGCCGATTGTGGGCCGCACGCCGTTTAAGAACCTATGGACCAATACCGGCCACGGAACGCTGGGCTGGACGATGGCTTGCGGTTCAGGGCAACTGCTGAGTGATTTGATCTCGGGCCGCACCCCGGCGATTCCGTTTGATGACTTAAGTGCCGCGCGCTATCAGTCCGGATTCACGCCATCTCGCCCGCAGCATCTGCATGGCGCGCATAATTAACAAGGAGCAGTCATGTCCCGTCCTATTCTGGCTCAGCTGGATTTGCAGGCGCTGAAAAACAACCTGCAGATTGTCCGCCGTGCAGCGCCAGGCTCTCGCGTCTGGTCGGTGGTGAAAGCCAACGGCTACGGTCACGGAATTGAGTCCATCTGGAGTGCGCTGAGTGCAACCGATGGCTTTGCGCTGTTAAATCTGGAAGAGGCGATCCTGCTGCGCGAACGCGGCTGGAAAGGGCCGATTCTGCTGCTTGAAGGTTTTTTCCACGCCGACGAACTGCCGCTACTGGATAAGTATCGTTTGACCACCAGCGTACACAGCAACTGGCAAATCAAAGCCCTGCAAAACGCCAAACTGCATGCGCCACTGGATATTTACCTCAAGGTAAACAGTGGGATGAACCGCCTCGGCTTCCAGCCGGATCGCGTACATACGGTATGGCAACAGCTGCGGGCCCTGAAAAACGTCGGGGAAATGACGCTGATGGCGCACTTTGCCGATGCTGAAAAACCGGACGGTATTGACGACGCGATGCTGCGTATCAACCAGGCGGCAGAAGGGCTGGACTGCGCTCGCTCCCTGTCGAACTCCGCCGCGACGCTCTGGCACCCGGAAGCGCATTACGAGTGGGTGCGTCCAGGCATTATTCTGTACGGCGCGTCGCCGTCGGGCCAGTGGCAGGATATCGCCAACAGCGGCCTGAAACCGGTCATGACCCTGCGCAGTGAAATCATTGGTATTCAGACCTTAAAAGCGGGCGACACCGTCGGGTATGGCAGCCGCTATCACTCGACGGGCGAGCAGCGGATTGGCATTGTGGCGGGTGGCTATGCTGACGGCTATCCGCGCATTGCACCAACAGGCACGCCAGTGTGGATTGATGGCGTTCGTACTGGCACTGTCGGCACGGTGTCGATGGATATGATGGCGATAGATTTAACGCCATGCCCGCAAGCAGGCATCGGTTCGCCGGTGGAGCTGTGGGGGAACGAGGTGAAAGTCGATGACGTGGCCGCAGCGGCGGGGACGGTGGGGTATGAGCTGTTGACCGCTCTGGCGCCTCGTGTACCAGTTGTGACGGTGTAACATCTTGCCGGATGGCGGCTTCGCCTTATCCGGCCTACAAGGTAATAAGCAAAAGGCAACCGCAAGGTTGCCTTTTGAGTTTTCTCCCTCTCCCAGTGGGAGAGGGCCGGGGTGAGGGCACCAGACCGCACTTCACCCGGCACAAAAAACTACTCCGGCTCATCCTCCATCGGACGCACGCCCACCTTGCGCACCGCGTTATCTTCTTTCTCTGCGACGGTCCAGATCATTCCGGCAAATTCCACCTGGTCACCCACCACCGGCGCAGCGCCCAGCAGTTGCTGCACAATCTCGCCCAGTGTTTGCTGCTTATCGCGATACTCCAGCCCCTCGTCCAGGCCGTAAATCAACGCCACGTCGGCAAATTTGGCATTCGCTTCCAGAATAAAATCGCCGAAGAAGCGCTGGTCCAGCGCCACCGGCGGCGACTGGCTGAACAGTTTCCCCAGCGCCGGTAAATCAGTTTCACGCCCAATCACGCAAAGAATATCCCCCTCGCGCAGACGGGTGCTGCCCGTCGGATGGAGCAGGGCGTTATCGCGAAACAGCGCCGCAATCCGCGTTTCCGTCGGCATATGCAGGTCACGAAGCGACGCGCCCACGCACCATTTATCAGCGCTCAGCTGATAAACAAACTGCTCCCACGGGTTCTCCGGGTGGATATCCAGCCCCACGCGCGAGACCGGCAATCCGACCGGTGGAACCACCACTTTGGCTTTTTTTGCCGCCCATCCCAGAGAGGTTCCCTGGAACAGCAGCGACACCAGCACCACGAAGAACGCGACGTTAAAGAACAGGCGGGAGTTATCCAGCCCGGCCATCATCGGGAACACGGCCAGAATGATCGGCACCGCGCCGCGCAGGCCCACCCAACTGATAAATATCCGTTCGCGCAGGTTAAACCCGCGGAATGGCAGCAGCCCGGCAAACACTGACAGCGGACGGGCGAAGAAAATCATCCACGCCGAGAGGATCAGTGCCGGAATGGCAATCGGCAGCAAATCAGATGGTGTCACCAGCAGGCCGAGCACCAGGAACATGCCGATTTGCGCCAGCCAGGCCAGGCCATCAAAGTTCTGCAAAATCGCGTGGCGGTTGCGGATCGGGCGATTGCCCAGCAGGAAACCGCACAGATACACCGCCAGAATACCGCTACCGTCCATCGCCGTGGTGAGGGCGAAAATCAAAATTCCGCCGCTCAGGGCTAGCAGCGGATACAGCCCGGCGGGCAGGGAAATACGGTTAATCATCTGCTGCAGCAAATAGCCACCGGAAAGGCCAATCACAATTCCGAGGCCAAACTGCTGGAGAATATGCCAGGCAAACATCCAGCTCAGGCCCGTTTCGTGCGCCTGAATCATCTCAATCAGGGTGATGGTCAGGAATACCGCCATCGGATCGTTACTGCCGGATTCAATCTCCAGCGTCGAGCCGACACGTTCGTTCAGCCCTTTACCGCCGAGCAGAGAAAACACCGCCGCCGCATCGGTCGAGCCGACAATCGCGCCGATCAGTAAGCCTTCCATGATATTCAGATGAAACAGCCAGGCGGCCATCATCCCGGTCAGGCCGGAGGTAATCAATACGCCAACGGTCGCCAGCGACAGCGCCGGGCCGAGTGCCACGCGAAAGGAGCTGGCCTGGGTGCGCATCCCGCCGTCCAGCAGAATCACCGCCAGCGCGAGGTTACTCACCATGTAGGCGAAGGGATAATTATCGAATGGAATACCGCCGATGCCGTCGATGCCCGCAAGCATGCCGATGGCCAGGAAGATAACAAGGATAGGTATGCCGAGGCGCGATGAAAATGAACTTAATAAAATACTGCAGGTTACTAATACTGAACCCAGAATGAAAAGACTGATTATCGCTGCGGCATCCAATGTTCTGTTACTCCCACCTCAATGTTGTTGCTGATACTAAAACCCTACCATATTAACGACAGAAACAGCGTTTTATTGAGGTGGAAATACGGCTTTTTTATGCGCTTATAATCGGATGACCGCTAATCGTTAATACCGTGCCAGCCTCATTGTGTTTAAGGATAGCCTGAGCACCCAGCGGCAGAGTCACCGTTTGCTGTTCATGACCAAACGCCAGCCCGCTAATCACCGGAACAGCAATACGCGAGCGCAGATAATCGATCATCGTTTCAAGGGTATAACCCGCATCGTAATCGTTCGGCGTCGCGCCGCTAAAACTGCCCAGAATAATCGCCCGCTGGCGGGAGAGAATTCCGGCGTGCATCAGCTGCAACAGCATCCGCTCGACGCGGAACGGATGTTCGTTAATATCCTCCAGCACCAGAATGCCGTTCTCAATCTGCGGCAGCCACGGCGTGCCGATGAGCGACACCAGCATCGCCAGATTGCCGCCCCACAGCTGTCCTTTGGTTTCACACGCCGGGCCGTTACCCTGCCATTCCACGTTAAACCTTGGGTTCTGTAACGCACGCCAGAAATGTTCCTGGGTAAACGCATTCAGCTCCGGTGCGCCAAAATTCCCGGCCAGCATGGGGCCGCTAAAGGTGATGACGTTATGAAGGGCCAGCAGGCCAAGTTGAATCACCGTGAAATCGCTGTGTCCACACAACAGCAGCGGGTCCTTCTGCTGACGGCGGGCGAGTCCGTCCCAGTCGATGGTTTCCAGTAAACGGCTCGCACCGTACCCGCCACGCACCGCCAGAATAATCTGGTTTTTCCCTTCGAGCGTGACCAGGTCGTTGATATCAGCCACTCTTTGCTGCTCGGTTCCGGCAAAACGCTGCAGACGGCGGGGGATAATCGTCTGGTTTGCGACCCTGTGACCGGATGCTTCCAGACGCTGAACGCCCAGCCGGGCAGCGTCCTGGTTAATGCAGTACCCGGACGGGGCAACAAGATGAAACTGAGACATGGCAAATCCTTGCTGAATGAGAAACTAAATGCCTATATCATGCCGCCTGTAGGCGGTCTGCTTCAAGGGCGGATATGTAAGCGCAATAAGGATAGATGACGTGAAATTGAGATGGTTTGCTTTTTTGATGGTATTGCTGGCGGGCTGTAGTTCAAAACAGGATTATCAAAATCCGCCGTGGAACCCGGAAGTGCCGGTCAAACGCGCGATGCAGTGGATGCCAATCAGCGAACAAGCGGGCAAGGCCTGGGGCGTCAGCCCACGTCTGGTGACGGCGATCATTGCAGTCGAGTCCGGCGGTAACCCGACACTGGTCAGTAAATCCAATGCAGTCGGCTTAATGCAGCTGAAAGCCTCCACCGCCGGGGCCGAAGTGTATCGCTATATGGGCTGGAAAGGTCAGCCGTCGACCAGCGAGCTGAAAAACCCGGAGCGTAATATATCGATGGGGACCGCGTATCTGAGCATTCTGGAGCACGGTATTCTGAAAGGTATCGAGGACCCGGAAGTGATGCAGTATGCGCTGGTGGTCTCGTATGTGAACGGGGCGGGGGCGTTACTGCGAACCTTCTCGTCGGATCGCAAAAAGGCCATCAAAGAGATTAACGGCATGGACAAAGACGAGTTCTTTGACCATGTGGTGAACAACCATCCGGCACCACAGGCGCCGCGCTATATCTGGAAAGTGCAGAAAGCGATGGACGCCATGTAATGTCGTTGCCGGGCAGCGCAAGGCTGTCCGGCGCGTTTCAGAGCACCTTATTCGCGCGTTCCCGCGCTTCTCGCTCCAGTGAGAAAATAATCCGCTGCAGTTCCCTCTCGGCCCCAGGCCCGACATTCAGAAAGCGAAAGCTCAGTCGTGGTGTGGTAATGGTCTCATTTTTGCTGTCCACCACTTTGCGTTCGCTGATCGCAATCAACTGCGCGTCGAAGTAAAAGCGTCCCCAGCCGCCCATATCCAGCTCGATTTGCGAAAAACGCATCCCTTCTACCAGTCCGTCCGGTCGTGGTGTGTCCATCAATGCGCCCATCCCGCCTAATGACAGGTCGAACAGGCGAAAGCGAATCTCTTTTTTGTCCGGCATTTTGGCCTTACAAAAATAGGAAGGATGCATCGGCGCGTTAATACGAAAATATTCCCGGCGCTGCACAAACCACAGACTGTCCGGCAGTGGGGTAATAAAGGCCGGGAGATCGAGATAATCACCTTGTTCCACCAGAGGCAGCACAAATTCAACCTTTGCCCCTTTGGTTTCCGCCATCACAGAGATATTTTTCGCCCGCAGTATTGCCCGGTTTTCGTACTCCTGGCTGCCAAAGTCAATGACCAGGCGTTCTGGAGTAGCCTCAAGGATCTTGCTGATAAACTGATTTGTAGCCCAACTTATGCGCAGAGGGACTTCGCCCTTGTGCAGGTCGCGTAATACACCTAATACAGCCAGCGGATTTTGCTTCAGGAACTGCTCACTGTAATTACTCACGCCGAATGGCTCCTCGATTGTCTGACGGACTGTCCCTGAAGTATCGGCAATGGCGAGCGGAACTTAATACAAACCGGTGATTTTTTTTCAAAAATGAGAGGTAATTAAGTCGGTGAGAAAAAAACGCTTTTAACGCGGTGACCTATACTTAAGTCACTTGCGCGAAACATTTTCAGCGCATGCATTTCATCTGCAAGAGGGCATCGCTATGGGTATCATCGCCTGGATTGTCTTTGGTCTTATCGCCGGCGTTATCGCAAAATTCATTATGCCGGGACGTGATGGTGGCGGCTTTATTCTGACCTGTGTGCTTGGGGTTGTGGGTGCAGTTGTCGGCGGCTGGCTGGCGACCATGTTTGGCGTCGGTGGCAGCGTTAGCGGCTTTAATCTGCACAGTTTCCTGGTAGCTGTGGTGGGCGCGATCGTTGTGCTGGCGATATTCCGCTTACTCAGACGGGCATAAACACCGAAACGGCTCTCATCGCGAGGGCCGTTTTTTTTGCCCTCATATTGCTTTGTTAATCGAAATGAGAATAATTGTCGTTCTTTGTATCATCTAATAATAAGACGACACTATGAACACCTCGCGTTTTGCAGTATGTGCTTTGGCAGGAGCCGTTACACTGGCGTTGCAAACCTGTGCGTTTGCGGAAGAGTCAACCCTTGTAGTCACCGGAGCAGAACAGGACAGCCTGCTTCCAGAGTGGACCAACAGCGCCACCAAATCAGCGGTGGCCGAAAGTAAAACCCCGCAGGTCATCAACACCATTTCCGCCACCGAGATCGAACAGCGTCACGCCAGTTCGGTCAATGAAATCCTGCGCTATGCGCCGGGCGTGTCGACGGAAGTGCGCGGCAACACCTCTTATATGAGTGAATATAAAATTCGCGGTTTCACCGTTGAGCAGGAGTATTACAACGGACTGCAACTGCCCTACAACGTCACTGGAAACACCAAAGCGCGCATCGACCCGCTGCTAATTGAGAGCGTCGATATTTTGAAAGGTCCGGCCTCCGTGCTCTACGGCGGCGGCTCGCCGGGCGGGCTGGTCAATATTCAGGGCAAAAAGCCGCAAAAAGCGGCGAAGACGGAAGTGGGTTTCAATACCGGGACGCGTAATCTGAAAGAGGGGACTCTCGACTCTACCGGGCAAATCGCCGACAGTGACTGGAACTACCGCCTGCTGGGTAAAGCGACGGAGGGCGACGACCAGCCGCATACCACGCGCACAGAAAACTATCTGGTGGCCCCGTCCGTCACCTGGCAGCCCGATAATAAAACGCGTCTGACGATTGACGCGCTGGCGCAAAATTCCCCAAGCCTGACGCCATCTAACCCGCTGCCGCTCTCTTATCTGCGTTCCAAATACGCCGATCGACGCGACTACGCGGGCGACGAGTGGAGCGGATTCAAACAGCGTCAGTGGATGCTGGGCTACAGCTTTGAACATCAGTTTGACAGCGGCTGGGGCTTCAATCAAAAAGCGCGTTATTTTGATGTGGACACCCATCAGCGCAGCATCTACTCCACTGGCCCGGGCGCCCAGGTCTATGAACTGAACCGTTTTGCCTACACCACCGATGAAGATCTGCAAAGTGTTAATATCGATAACCAGGTTACCAAAACGCTGGAACTGGGCGACTGGAAACATCATCTGCTGGCCGGGTTTGACTACCAGAAACTGAACTCGCACTTCCACTATCGCTATGCGTCGAACACGCCGGGCATCGATATGCGCGACCCGGACTACTCACAGGTTAACGACGGTTCGCTCGGTCTGTATACCGCGCAGAAAAACCGTCTGAGCTATCAGCAGAACGGTTACTACCTGCAGGATCAGATTGAATTCGGCGGCCTGAACTTGCTCGGCAGTCTGCGCTACGACGACTACCGTTCAGTCACCACCGATTATCTGCAAAATGGCGATAAAGCGTGGGTGTCGCAGGACCGCGTGACCAAACGTCTGGGGGCGCTGTATGCTTTCGAAAACGGCATTTCACCGTTTATCAGCTACTCCGAAGGCTTTGCGCCGGTATCGCCGCAGGGCACGCTGACCGCCAAAGACGTCAAACCGACCACCAGCAAACAGGTGGAGGGCGGGGTGAAATACCTGCTGGAAGAGTACGCCACCACCTTTACTGCGTCGGTATTTAACATTCGCCAGAAAAACGTGGTCACTACCGATCCGGGCTTCCTCAACTATCGCCAGACCGGTGAAGTGGAATCGAAAGGGGCAGAGTTGTCGGCCATCAGCCGTCCGACCGATAACCTGACGCTGATCGCTAACTACGCCTACACCCACGCGATCAACACCGAAGACGAGAAGTACAAAGGCAAACGCCCGACGCAGGTGCCGGAAAACGCCTTTAACCTGTGGGGCGACTACACCTTCGACAGCACGCCGCTGAAAGGGCTAAACCTGGGAGCCGGAGCGCGTTATACCGGACCGATGGAAATTGCGCCGACCAACGATCGGGGCAAATTGGGCGGCACCACGCAGTATGACCTGGCCGCGTCTTATCAGATGGGTGAAATCATGCCATCACTGGCAGGGCTGACCCTGAAAGCCAGCGCGCAGAACATCACTAACAAAGAGACGTTTACCTGCTACGACGCGACAAACTGCTGGATTGGGCGCGACCGCACGGTGCAGGTAGGGGCGAGTTATAGCTTCTGATTTGCGCATCACGCCTTACCCCTCTCCCAACGGGAGAGGGAACTTGGCCACCCTCTCCCTGTGGGAGAGGGAACTCGCTTGCTTTTCTCCCTCTCCCCGTGGGAGAGGGCCGGGGTGAGGGGACCAGACCGCACCGCGCAATCCTACTGCGCCGCACTCTTCTGCGCAGGCGCCACATCATCATTCGCAGCGGGCTGCGTCGCAGGAAGACTGTCGCACGGTTTCTCTTTCGGACAGACTAAATCCAGCATTTTCAGCGTCACCCCGTTGGTCCAGCCAAAACCGTCTTGCAGTGGGTATTCCCCTCCGCCTCCGCCGGTACCGGTGGTCGACACGTCATATTTCTCCACCAGTTTCTGCTCGCGATCGTAGGTGTGCTGCACGTTGGTCAGGAAACGCCAGGTGACGTCCATCGCCACTTTCTTATGACCGTAGTTTTGCAGCCCCTCGGCGGCCACCCATTGCAACGGTGCCCAGCCGTTCGGGGCATCCCATTGTTGCCCGCTGTTGATGGTGGTGGTAGACACGCCACCCGGTTTCAGCAGGCGAGAAGCGGTGGCACTGGCGACTTTATCCGCCCGCTCTTTTGACGCGACATTCACGTACAACGGGAACAGGGCTGCGGCGGTCAGCTGATTACGCACCTTTTTGCTTTTCAGATCGTAATCGGCGTACCAGCCCTCTTTTTCATTCCACAAGTGACTCTCAATCGCTTTTTGTCGCGCATTTGCCAGCGTTTCATAGCGGTTCGCGCGCTCAGTATCGCCCGCTTCCTGGCTGGCTTTAGCGAGCAGTTTTTCCATTTTGAACAACAGGGCGTTGAGATCGACCGGCACGATGCTGGTGGTGCGAATAGTGCCAAGTTTTTGCGGATCGTCCATCCAGCGCGAGCTAAAGTCCCAGCCGGAGGCGGCAGCAGAACGTAAGTCTCGGTAGATTTCGGTTGCCGGGCGGTTCGGGTTATTTTTGGCGGTGGTTACGTCATCGAGCCAGGATTCAGGGCGCGGCGTATCGCGATCGTCCCAGTAGCGGTTCAGAACGGAGCCATCGTCCAGTTTCACCACCCGTTTATTGGCCTGGCCCGGCTGCAGCGTCTCCACGCCTTCCATCCAGTAGGTGTACTCTTTTTCCATCTGCGGCAGGTAAGTTTTCAGCGCGTCTTTATCGTGCGTCGCCAGCAGTTCGACCATCAGCGCGAAGAACGGTGGCTGCGAACGGCTCAGGTAGTAGCTGCGATTGCCGTTGGGAATATGACCGAAATTGTCCAGCTCATAGCCGAAGTTCGCCACCATATCGCTGATTTTGTCCCAGTGATCGCTCTCGGCAAGTCCGAGCATGGTGAAATAGCTATCCCAATAATAGACCTCGCGGAAACGCCCGCCCGGCACGACATAGGGCTTGGGTAGCGGCAGCAGAGAATCCCATTTATCAGCTTTGTCGGTAGTGCGGGTTAAAACAGGCCATAAGCCGTCGATATGTTCACGTAAATTCTGCCCGGCAGGAGGGACATATTTTTCGCCTTCAGATGGCAGGGTAAAATTCATATCAACGAAGTGGCGCAGATCAAAACCGCGCTGCTGATGCTGCATCCGGTAATCCGCGAGGATCATCAGCGGATCGCTTTTGGGCACCGCGTCGGCGAAGGTTTTTTGATCGGGGAATAATTTGGCACTTTGTACGTCGCTAAACAGCGGGCCGAGCAGGATATCCGGCGACTGTTTCTGCATGGGAAGTAAGGTGTCTGCGAAGCTCAGTGCGGCGACACTCATAAGTGCGCCTCCTAACGCCACGCGCAGCGCGAGCGGGCGTATTTCGGGTCTCGTCATTGGTTTTTCTCCTTGTTATCCACCTGAAAACCTTAGACGAATCTGACGGTTTTCGTGTGTCGGATATCCCGTTTTGCGCAAAACCAGATTTTTTACCTGCCAGAACCTGGCGGGATAATAAGGCATTTACCCAATCTATAATTAATCAATAATAAGTCGAATTGTTGAATGTGTTATTTGGTGGTTACGTGTTGCCGTAATTATAATTGTGATCGAACACGCGCGATGCGGGTGCAAATATATCTGTTTCACGCTCCGCGATCACATAAATTAAAAAACATAACTATGTGATGAAAAAACGTAATGGATTACAAGTCGATGATTAGGCGAAATATTGATTTTTATTGGTCGTCATAATTATCAGGAAGGAATCCATGAGAATAAAGTTTATTGCTTTAGCCGTCAGTACACTCTGTTTTGGCGGAGCCTACGCCGCACACAACACGCCGAGTCTGGAAGACAAACTGGCACAACTCGAAGCGCGTCTGGAAAAGGCGGAAAACCGGGCAGAGAAAGCCGAAGCTCAAATTGAACAACTCCAGCAGCACCAGACGCTGGCGGCAAAAAGCCAACCCTCCGTCACGGTGGAATCCGCCGAGCCAGTCACTGCATCTGCATTACCGAAGCTGACGCTATCGGGGTACGGTGATATTAAAATGTATGGCGACGTCGAATTTAATATGGATGCTGCGAGCCGAACCGGAGCATTAACATCGATAAAAACAAGTGCGAATAAGGACTGGGCATCAGGAAATAATGAACGCTGGGATATTAATGGCCGCATCTTATTAGGTTTCGACGGTTATCGTCGTATGGATGGCGGTAATTTTGCCGGATTCTCAGTTCAGCCATTGGCGGACCTTGGCGGTAAAATGAATCTCGATGATGCCATATTCTTCTTCGGCAACGAAAATAACTGGAAGGTCAAAGTGGGGCGCTTTGAAGCCTACGATATGTTCCCGCTTAATCAGGATACCTTTATCGAGTACTCCGGAAATACCGCGAACGATCTGTATAGCGACGGCTACGGTTATATCTACATGATGAAAGAAGGACGGGGCCGTAGCGACAGCGGCGGTAATTTCCTGATAAGCAAAACGCTGGATAACTGGTATTTCGAGGTCAACACCCTGCTGGAAAACGGCAGCACGCTGTTCGTCGATAAGCAGTATCACGGTGTCGATCTTGATAACGATAAAAACGTGGCGTACGTGCGTCCGGTCATTTCCTGGCAGAGCGGACGCCTTTCCACGGCGGTGGCGATGGAGAGTAACCTCGTCAACAACGCCTACGGCTATCGCGACGCGTCCGGGCAGTGGGTCGATCAGTCAGACCGCACCGGCTACGGTTTTACACTGACCTGGAACGGGCAAAAAACCGATCCTGAAAACGGGGTGGTCGTGAATCTCAACACCGCCTATATGGACGCCACGGATGAAACCGACTTCACCGCCGGGACCAACGCCCTGTGGCACAACCTCGAGTTGGGTTACATCTACGCCCACAACGAGGTGGATAAATTCAACTCAGCAAATGTGTTCGATAACTGCGATGACGACTGCTGGATAACCGATCCGGGCGATTACGATATCCACACTATTCACGCGTCGTATCTCATCCCGAACGTGATGAAAATGAAGAACTTTAATATCTATCTTGGGGCTTATGCGTCATGGGTGGAGGCGCACCCGAACGACGGCGACGGCAATAACGACGACCGCTACGGCGGCCGCGTCCGCTTCAAATATTACTTTTAACTCGCGCCAGTCAGACCTCTTCGGGGGTCTGGCTGGTTTCCCGCAGCGTGCCCGGCGCATGGCCGACAATACGTTTAAACGCCCGGCTAAACGCCGCCAACGATCCATATCCCAGACGTAACGCCACCGTTTCAATCGCCTGATGTTCGTGACGAATGTACTGAATCGCCAGGCGCATCCGCAGTTCACTCAAATATTTCGCTGGTGTCGTGCCGGTCGCCGACAAAAAGCGCTCAGCAAATACTGAACGCGACGTACCAGCCTCTTTGGCCAGCTCCGCCACGCTCCAGTTCACACCTGGCTGCTGATGCATGGCGTAAATCGCACGGCTCAGGCGCGGGTCGCGTAACACCTGTACCCAGCCCGTGGCTTTACCGCAGCCCGCTTCAACCCAACCGCGTACGATCAGCGCCGCGACAACGTCGGCAAGCCGCGCCAAAATCCCGGCGAACCCGACTTGACGTGTCATAGACTCGCGCTCCATCGCCGCCAGCAGCGGGTGGATCTCCGGCCAGGTCGACATCAGACGACTCACCATCATCACTTCCGGCATCGCTTTGATCAGCGGCTGCATCCCCCCCAGTTCGAAATCCATACATCCACTGAATATTACCGTGTGCTCGCTTTCCGGGCACGGCTCACAGGTGATGGCGCAGACGGAGTTGCAAATCGGCTCGCTGGGAAAGGCCTGTACCGGTGTGACGCTGGCATTTTCGTCCGATAACAGAGCGTGGGCATTGCCGTTGGGGATAAACAGCGCATCGCCGCTGTTGAGATGAAAAGTTGCGCCGCTCTCCATGCGTAGCACCGCCGAGCCGTGACTGACGAAATGAAACTGCGCCTTGCCGGGTGCCTGGCTGAATGCCACGCCAAAGGGTGCGCTGGCTTCTATGCGGCGATATTTCACTCCGGAGAGGCGCATCCCACGCAAAAGCTCACTGATTAAATCGGGCGACTGAACGGGCATCGGCACAACTCCGGACGAATTATCAATAAGTGAAGATTATATGTCATAGATCGTCCACGGGGAACACTCTATGCTTTTGCGATGTTTGTCACATTTTTCTAACTGGAGAGCAACAGATGAATTCAAGTATCGCGGCAAGCGAGGCCATAGCGCCCGCCAAACCCGCCTGGCGCGCGGTCTATTCACTGGGACTGGGGGTATTTGGCCTGATCACGGCGGAGTTTTTACCCGCCAGTTTGTTAACACCGATGGCCGCCAGTCTTGGCGTCAGTGAGGGGATGGCCGGACAGGCGGTAACCGCGACTGCGCTGGTCGCGCTGGTGACCGGGCTGCTCATCACCTCCGCCACTAAAAGCATCGACCGCCGCTGGGTGCTGATGTTTTTCTCCGTGCTGCAGATTATCTCCAGCCTGCTGGTGGCCTTCGCACCTGATTTACAGGTGCTGCTGATGGGACGCTTACTGTTGGGCATCGCTATCGGTGGATTTTGGGCGATGTCGACCGCCACGGCGATGCGCCTGGTGCCTGCCGATAAAGTGCCTAAAGCGTTGGCGATCATCTTCTCCAGCGTGTCGATCGCAACCGTCGTCGCCGCGCCGCTTGGCAGCTATCTCGGCAGCCTGATCGGCTGGCGCAATGTCTTTATCCTGTGCATTTTGCCGAGCATCGTGGCGCTGCTCTGGCAGTTGTGGGTCCTCCCGTCAATGAAACCGGAAAGTAGCGGCAGCCTGGGAACCTTGCTGCGCGTGCTGCGTGGTCCGGGGATGATTGGCGGACTGCTGGCAACGGTGCTTATTTTTAGCGGCCACTTTGCCTTCTTCACCTATCTGCGCCCCTTCCTCGAAACCGTCGGTCAGGCGAGCGTCGAGAGCATTTCGTTGATTCTGCTCGGGTTTGGGCTCGCCAATTTTGTCGGTACCTCGATTGCCGGCCATCTGCTGGCGCGCAATCTACGTCTGACGCTGGCACTGGTGCCGTTTGCGATGGGAGTCCTTGCACTCATGATGGTGGCGTTCGGTCACCTGGCGATGCTGGACGGTCTGCTGGTGGCGCTATGGGGTTTTGCCTTCGGCCTGGTGCCAGTCGGCTGGTCAACCTGGCTGGCGACGACGGTACCGGACGAAGCCGAAAGCGCGGGCGGTCTGCTGGTGGCGTCTATTCAGTTCGCCATCGGTGCGGGTGCCGCAGGCGGTGGAGCGATATTTGACCTCAACGGTGCCAGCGGCGTCTTCGCCGGAAGCGGATTATTGCTGGTCAGCGCTATGGTGATTGTGTTGATGGGTGTGCGGGTTAAAGCGGCGTAAAAACTGCCCGGTGGCGCTGCGCTTACCGGGCCTACGAAAGCGAGATGTCGTTGTAGGCCGGGTAAGGCGCAGCCGCCACCCGACATTTTGATTGGCTCCGGGCAACAGAGCGAGATGTATTTGTAGGCCGGGTAAGGCGTAGCCGCCACCCGACATTTTGATTGGCTCCGGGCATCAGAGCGAGATGTATTTGTAGGCCGGGTAAGGCGTAGCCGCCACCCGACATTTTGATTGGCTCCGGGCATCAGAGCGAGATGTATTTGTAGGCCGGGTAAGGCGTAGCCGCCACCCGACATTTTGATTGGCTCCGGGCATCAGAGCGAGATGTATTTGTAGGCCGGGTAAGGCGTAGCCGCCACCCGACATTTTGATTGGCTCCGGGCATCAGAGCGAGATGTATTTGTAGGCCGGGTAAGGCGTAGCCGCCACCCGGCTTTTCTGTTACAACCCTTTCCTCTCCATCAGTACCGCCAAATCCACCAGGCGATTCGAGAAGCCCCATTCGTTGTCATACCACGCCAGAATTTTCACCATGTTGCCGCCAATCACCAGCGTGGAAAGCCCGTCGATAATGGATGAGCGCGGATCGCCCTGATAATCGCTCGACACCAGCGGCTCATCGCTGTAACCCAGAATCCCTTTCAGTGGCCCCGCAGACGCAGCTTCACGAAACGCGTTATTCACCGCTTCAACCGTGACTTCCCGGCTCAGCGTCACCGTCAGATCGACAATCGACACCACGGGCACCGGCACGCGCAGGGAATACCCGGTCAGACGCCCATCCAGCTCTGGGATCACTTTCCCGAGCGCTTTCGCCGCGCCGCTGGAGTAGGGGACAATCGACAGGGCAGCGGCACGGGCGCCGCGCAGATCTTTTTCCGGCTGGTCGTGCAGCGCCTGGCTGTTGGTGTAGGCGTGGGTGGTATTCATCAGACCATGTTCAATGCCGAAATGCTGATGCAGTACCTGCGCCGCCGGGGCGAGGCCGTTGGTGGTACAACTGCCGTTGCTGACCACAAAATGCTGAGCCGGATCGTACAGTCCATCGTTCACACCCATCACCACGGTCAAATCGTCGTTTTTACCCGGGGCGGAAATGATGACCCGTTTTGCGCCACCTTTCTCGATATGTACCGCCGCTTTTTCACGGTCGGTGAAGAAACCGGTCGCCTCAATCACGATATCAACCCCGACACTGCGCCACGGAATGTTTGCCGGGTCACGTTCGCTGAAGACCGTAATCTGATTGCCATCGACCTGCAAGTAACGGTCGCCCGCCTCAACTGACGCAGAGAGTGTGCCCAGCAGAGAATCGTATTTCAGCAGGTGAGCGAGGGTTTTGCTGTCCGTCAGATCGTTAATTGCCACAATCTGAATATCCGCATTACCGAGCGCGGCGCGCAGGAAGTTGCGTCCAATTCTGCCGAAACCATTAATACCGATCTTAACCATGATTGACTCCTTATCGATGTTTTCTGGAATCAACTGTAGGCTTCAGGCGCAATGGCGTAAATGACAAAAAAGGATCACATTACGCCATTTTACGGCAGTGGAAGCGCTGGCGATATTCGCCGGGAGTGAGGTGGAGCTGTTTTTCAAAGACGCGGCGTAAATTGATGCTGCTGCCAAATCCACTCTGCTCAGCGATGCGCTCCAGCGGTTCGCTGGTTTGTTCAAGGAGCTGACGGGCAGCAGCGAGGCGAGCTTCCATCACATAGCGAGCAGGAGAAGCACCTGTTTCTCGGGTAAAGACGCGGGTGAAATTGCGCGGGCTCATGGCCGCCTGTTCAGCCAGTTTCTCAACGCAGAGATCGGCAGTAATGTTGTTCAGAATCCAGGCCTGCAATTCACTAACCGGGCCGGAACTGCTGGACTGGCGCAGGTTGTAGCGGCTGAACTGCAGCTGACCGCCGGGGCGGCGCAGGTACATCACCAGATCCTGAGCAACGTCGCGGGCGAGGGTAAATCCGTAATCTTCTTCGACCAGTGCCAGGGTAAGATCAAATCCCGAGCTTACGCCGCCGGAGGTCCAGATGTGTCCGTCCTGAATATACAGCGGGCCGCCTTCGACTTTGATCTTCGGCCAGGTTTTTTGCATTGTGTCCAGTAGTCGCCAGTGAGTGGTAGCGCGGCGACCGTCCAGTAAACCACTTTGCGCCAGCAGCATTGCGCCGCCGCAAATCGAGGCGATGCGTCGGGCGTGAGGCGCGGCAAGATGCAGCCAGTCCACTACTGCAGTGCTCTCCAGTTCATTCATCCCGCGACCGGTGATAATGATGGTGTCGAGCGGCTCGCGCGGATCAAGTTCCGGCAGGCGATAATCCGCCAGCAGGTTTAACCCGGACTGACCGTGTATCACCTGATGCGGCTGGGTGGTGGCGATAATAATGCGATAGCGAGGCTGAGCGAGGCCTTCCGTGTGGAGCTGGTTGGCCTGCATCAGAATGTCTGCGATACCGGCGGCTTCGAACAACATGCCGCCGTCAGGGACGATAATCAGGATTTTCTTCATGTCCTGAAAAGTACCTTTATCACAAAATAAGTCAAGTCGAGAGTGGGGCGGCAGCTTTCTGTGCCACGGTTTTGGTCATCGGGATCAGGGCGATAATCAACGCGCCCAGTACTAGGAACCCGGCCACCATAAAGATCCCGGCGTTGAAGTTGCCGGTGACGTCTTTCATCCAGCCCATCAGCAGCGGCCCCAGCGCCGCACCGGTCATCCCGGTGGCGTTGATCACCGCAATCCCGACGGCACGCGCGCGCAGGGAGATAAAGCGATCCGGTGTGGTCCAGAAGATCACCATCGCGGCAAACGCGCCCGCCGAGGCCATCACGATCCCGGTGAACTGTAGCAGCGGATGTGTGCTGGAGGCGGTCAACATCCAGCCAGCGGCGGCGAACAGATACGGCAGCAGAGTGTGGATTTTGCGCTCGTTCAATCGGTCCGAACGCTTACTCCACCACACCATTGCCACAATCGTACACACCTGCGGGATGGCGCTCAGCAAACCAATTGTCACGTTGCTGCTGGTCTCGTTGAAGCTGCGCAGGATCAGCGGTGTCCAGACGCTGAGCGCGCTAAGGGTGTTGGTCAGGCAGAAATAGGCCACCGTGTAGAGAATAATTATTGGCGTGAACAGCTCTCGCACCACGCTGCGCTGCGGTATCAGCCCGACATTCGCGGCGGTTTGCACTTTGCTGGCGGCGATTTTATCCGCCTCAAGCATCTCATTCAGGCAGGCTTTGTCGTCCTCGGTTAGCCATTTGGCCTTCGCCGGACTGTCATCCAGCCAGAACCAGACCACCAGGCCCAACAGCACGGACGGGAAGCCTTCCAGCAGGAACAGCCACTGCCAGCCCTTCAGATTCAGCAGGCCGTCCATGTTGAGGATAAAGCCGGAGGCCAGCGAGCCAAGCGCCATAGTCACGGGCATCGCAATCATAAACAGGGCATTAGCGCGGGCACGATAATGCGCGGGGAACCAGAAGGTTAAATACAGCAACAGGCCCGGTAAAAAGCCTGCTTCGGCAATCCCGACCAGCATTCTCAGGACGTACAGGCTGTTCGGCCCGGTGGCGAACATGGTGGCGGTAGAGGCAATCCCCCAGATGACCATCAGCACTGCAATCCAGCGCCGTGCGCCGACGATACTCAGCATGATATTGCTGGGAATGCCGCAAATGACATACATCACGTAGAACAGGGTGGTGGCGAGGCCAAACATGGTGCTGGTCAGGCCCAGATCTTTGCCCATTGTCAGGCCGGCAAAGCCAATGTTAATGCGATCGAGGTAGGAGAAAACAAACAGAATAAATAAAAAAACGATCAGCCGACGAAACAGCTTTTTGATCACGGCCTGCTGGCGAGGGTCCAGAGCGTCGGGCGCAGACGACGGCGGGCGCGTCTGCTCCACAGAAGAACGTTCGTTCATGAAATGCTCCACATTGCGATTATTAGAATTGTCGTACAGGTCCGCTAACGTATATACCCGTCATACTTCAAGTTGCAGGTGCGTTGGCTGCGCCTGCTCACCCCAGTCACTTACTTAAGTAAGCTCCTGGGGATTCCCACGCTTGCCGCCTTCCCGCAACTCGAATTATTTAGGGTATAGAAAATAGCCACCCTAATCGTCAATGCAATGTGTAAAAAATGATACGTAATTGTTAATCACTTATCATTTTTGAATCATAATGCGATCGGGATCTCTTATACGATTCAGCAGCCTCACTGATACGCTTAGCTGCCGCAGATTCGCAGGGTATAATCGTTCAATCTGACGCTTTTTTTGGTAAGGAAACGCATGACAACAACAAAAAATACCCCGGACGGCACGCCTGACGATCCCAGCTTTCATCGCGAAGAGTTTCCGTTTTACTGGATCGTGAATGTCTATGCGCGTTATACGCAAATCATGGAAATTACACTAAAAAAAGCCCAGCTAGACGTCTCTCGCTTTCGTGTTTTGATGGTCACTCACCAGTACGGCAAGGCCAGTATTTCGCAAATTTCTGAATACGCGATGGCCAAGATGCCGACCATCACCAAAATCGTTGGGCGGCTGCGCGATGACGGTCTGGTCACCACCGCCAGCAGCGAACAGGATGCGCGCGTCACCGAAGTGATGCTCACCGACGCCGGTCGAAAAAAAGTGGAAGAGGCCTACGCTCTGACCCAAAAAGTGTTCGAAAAAGGCTTCAAAGGGATGAGTGTGTCACAGGTCGACAAGATGAATCTTTCACTCGCCAAAGTGCTGGATAACCTCAACGAACTGTGAGGTCAAATTATCCGATGACAAATTTGTGAACTGCGTAGTCTTTCTCTATAACTCTCTGTAATTTCAATAGTAAAAAGCTTATGTCGCTCTCAATGCTCAGAGCGACACGGCTTTCTGTTTCCCGCCGTTTTGTCTTATTTTTCATCATCCTGAATCAGTAACCTTGCAGAGTAAAGGGTTAATAAAATGTTGCGTCAGCGTAAAATTAACGTGAAAGATTACTTGAATTTTCATTTAATTCTTCCATGATTGACCTAACGTTAGTCAGGACAAAAAGACAGCACTGACTGTCCGCCTGAATATGATTCACTTTTTCTGGTCAAGGTATTAATCATGAAGCCAGTTTATGAGAGCAATGGTTACGTTGAGCAATTTGTCCTCGGCGAGGGCGACCTGCGATTCGCGGTGAAAGACACTCTGGATATCGCCGGACATCAAACTCGCGCAGGTTGTCCTGCGCTGGAGCACAATCCCGTCGCGCCACAGCACGCCAGCGTCGTCGCTGCGCTGCTGGCACAAAACTGCCAGTTGACGGGCAAAACCACGCTGCATGAACTGGCGTTTGGCGTCACCGGGATCAACCCCTGGAGCGGCACGCCGGTGAATCCCCGTTATCCGGCACTGATCCCGGGCGGCTCGTCCAGCGGTTCAGCCGCAGTGGTCGCCTCCGGTGAAGTCGATTTCTCCCTCGGCACCGACACTGGCGGATCGGTCAGAATGCCTGCGGCCTGCTGCGGCATTCTGGGATTCAAACCCGGCTACGGCGTCCTAAGCCGGCACGGCGTGATGCCCGCGCAAAGCTCACTCGACTGCGTCGGGGTATTTGCGAGCGACGCCGCCGTTTTACGCCAGGCGATGACGCGTCTCGGTGTCCCCGTTGGCGAACCGCTGAACGCGCTACCGGCGATGTCGTTTATCCCGGCTGCCAGCGCAGAGATTGACGCGATACTTCTCCGTTTCCTTGAACAGCAGGGTATCTCACCGCAAAAGGCCGAACTCCCCAATCTGGATGATGCCCATCGCGCCGGGCTGACCCTCATCAGCCATGAAAACTGGCAGGCGTTCAGCCCGCTGCTGGCGAGCAACAAGGTTTCGCCGGACGTTGCCTCGCGTATCCGCGCTGGAGCGGATGTCAGCGCCAACGCACTGGATTCTGCCGAGCAAATACGCACCCAGTTCACCGCGCAGGTTGATGCCATGCTTGCAAAAAACCCGCTACTGGCGCTGGCGACGCTGCCCGAGCTGCCGCCGACGCTTGAGGAAGCCGCCGATCCTCTTAGCGTGGTGAATCTCACGCGCCTGGTTCGCCCGTTCAATCTCAGCGGTCATCCGGCCATTACCCTGACCGTGGGCGACTTACACGGACGCCCGGTCTCGCTCCAGCTGGTGGCTGCGAAAGGCCAGGACGGGCTGCTGGTGCAGGCCGTTGAATGGCTCACCGGACGACGACAACCGTAAATTTCCCGGTTTTTTAATTTCCAGAAGACTCAGTGAGTACGACTCATTGCGGACGCGCTCGCCTTGCGGGCACCGCATCACCCATTTCGGAGAACGCTATGTCTGCTATCCAGGTCCGCGAGGAACTTGTGCCGCTGCTGAGTGATGTCGCCGCTCGCAGCCATGAATTTGAACACCAGCGTCATATTTCTGACGACATCATTGCCCGTTTCCGGCAGGCGGGCGTCTACCGTGCGCTGGTGCCCAAAATGTACGGCGGCGACGAATGCTCTCCGGCGCAATTTTGCGAACTGATCGAGCAAATCTCCATCGCCGACGGCTCTGCGGGCTGGGTGGCGAGCTTCGGCATGAGCCCGTTTTATCTCGGTGCGCTGCCGCCCGATACCTTGCAAGAGCTGTATCGCGACGGACCGGACGTGGTCTTTGCAGGTGGCATCTTCCCGACGCAGAAAGCCATTCAGGCAGACGGCGGATACCGCGTCAGCGGACGCTGGAGTTTTGCCAGCGGCAGCATGGGGGCTTCAGTGCTCGGCGTCGGGATTTTGCCGGATACCGAACAGGCACTGCCGCGCATGGCGGTATTGCCCCGCGCCAGCGTGCAGATCGATCCGGTCTGGGACACGGTCGGCCTCGCCGGAACCGGCAGTCACGATCTGCTGGTCAACGACGCCTTTGTCCCGCACGAGTGGACCTTTATTCGCGGCGGGGCGCTGAATCTGGAAGGGCCGCTGTACCGCTATCCGGTGCTGTCGCTCGCGACTCAGGTGCTCTCCGTGGTGGCGCTCGGCGTGGCTCGCGCGGCGCTCAACGAAATCTACGCCATCGCCCATCGTCAGCAGTCGGTGACCGGCGCGCCACGTCTGGCGGACCGCCAGCAGGCGCAAATGCAAATTGCCCGCTGCGAAGCCGAGCTGCGCTCCGCCCGCGCCTGGTTTTATGAGGCCATCGACGACGTCTGGCAGTGTCTGCTGGCGGGAAATGAGGCGAGCTGCGAGCAGATCAACGCCCTGCGGCTTTCCTCCACTCACGTGACACGCGTCGCCGCTGACGTGGCGCGTCAGGCACTGGCGCTAAACGGCATGGGCGGCGTCACCATGACCAGCCCGCTGCAACGTTTTGTGCGCGACACGATGGTGATCACTCAGCACGCCTTTATGGGCGATCTCTCGTACCTCAACGCCGGTACGGTCTTTTTCGGCGGCAAACCGCTGCCCGGTTATTTGTAATTTTTTAATGAAAGGAGCAACAGATGAGCCAGTCAAAAACGTTACGAGTGCTGTTTTGCATCGGGGTTAATCAGAACTTTTTCGACGCCAGTCCGGCGGAGGCCAAACAGGTGTGGGCCGCGTTCGGCGTGATGATGAAAGGCATTGAGGAAACCCAGGGGATTCGCGTTATCGGCAACATGGATGACGACCAGCTGATGGTCGGCCCGTCCACCACCGCACCGTGGACCACTTACGTGCTGGCGGACGCCGAGCACCTGGACAACGTGGCGGCTGTCTGCAATTTGTTCCGCACCACGCCGGTTGGCGAAAGCGGCAGCAAGCTGTGGAAATTCTGCAAAATCGAAGCCCGCGTGGGCCGCGAACTGATTATTCAGGGCTAAGACCATGAACGCACAGGATGCGCTGCGCTTACAGCAGCTCGAAGACAGCCAGGCGGCGCGGGTGTGCATCAGCGATTACATGCGCCTGTGCGACCAGCTCGACAGCCATGAAACTGTGCAGGCAATCGGCGCGCTGTTTACCACCGACGCCTGTTGGGAAGGGCTCGGTGAACCCTACGCCACTCGCCTCGGCAAACACCAGGGACGCGAGGCGATTGTCGCGATGATGGCGAGCTACGTGCGGCGTCCCGCGCACTTTGCCCTCAACGCGCATTTCCTGTGCTCGGAAGCGCTGGGCCACACGGCGGACGGTGAACTGCGCGGGCGCTGGCTGATGCTGCAAACCTCAGAATTTACCGCCGGGGGGGCGCACCTGAACGCCGCAGAAATCTGCGTCACCTTTATGCGCGACGCGAACGGCATGGCGATGCGCCACTTCACTACCCGCAACCTGTTCAGCCGACCGGTGGACCGCTGGCACGCGGCGGATGAATTACCTGTCCCCGATAAAAACGAAAATGTGCAGGAGAACCAGACATGAATTGCGATCACCTGATAGCCATTAAAAATATCGACACCTCGCCGCAGGCGGTGCCGAGCGCGGCAGAGATCGCGGCGCTGGTCCAAAGCGACCGCGTCCACACCTCGCTCTACACCTCGGACGACCTTTTCCAGCTCGAGCTGGATCGCATCTTCAGCAAAACCTGGGTGTGGGTGGCGCACGCCAGTGAAATCCCGGACACCGGCAGTTTCAAAACCACCGAACTTGGCACTCAGCCGGTGATTGTGGTGCGCGATCGCAAAGGTACCGTCCACACGCTACTCAACCGCTGCCGTCACCGCGCGGCGACTGTGTGCGAACACCGCAGCGGCAAAACCAACAGCTTCGTCTGTCCGTATCACGGCTGGGGCTACGCGCTGGACGGCAGTCTGCGCGGCGTACCGCATCCTGAAAGCTACGCCGATCAGCTTGAAAAGGGCGAACTGGGGCTGGTTTCCCTGCGCACCGAACAGTACGCGGGGATGATTTTCGCCACCTTTAACGACCAGATCGAACCGCTGGAAGATTTCCTCGGCGCGGCGAAAAAGTGGATGGATCTGTTTATGAAACAGGGCGCGGGCTATCCGATCAAAACCGGCCCGGCGCACCGTTTCCGCTTCCCTGGCAACTGGAAAATCCAGCTCGAAAACACCACCGACGGCTACCACTTCCCGGTGGTTCACCGCTCGTTCTTAAGCTCCGTCGATAAACAGACTGAAGAGATGCTCAACTTCGTCGACGGCAGCGGCTACGTCGAAGATTTGGGCAACGGCCACAGCGTAATGGTGATGATCCCGGAATTAGTGGATCTCGACGCGAATCTCGATGCGCCAATCCCTGAGCGTTTTGAAGCGCTGGCAGAGGCGCTGCGTGCCGAACACGACGAACAGCAGGTGCGTCGCATCGTGCGCGCCGTCGGTGGCTCCGGTTTTAATCTCAATATCTTCCCGAACATCGCCTGTTCGATGGCGTTCTTCCGCGTGCTCCAGCCGGTCTCCGTCAATGAAACTGAAATTCACCACGCGGTAATCACGATGGACGGCGGGCCAGAAATTGCGAACCAGGCGCGTCTGCGTCTGCACGAACACTTCCAGGGGCCGATGGGCTTTGGCACGCCGGACGACTCCGAAGCCTGGGAGCGCGTTCAGCGCGGCGCCACGGCGGGTGATGACCTGTGGATCATGCTCAACCGAGGGCTGGCGGGAGAGTACCGCACCGACGACGGCCTGCGCAGCGACGTCAGCGCCGAAACCGGGATGCGCGCGGCCTACCAGCAGTGGAAAAAACTGATGACGGAGAGCGAACAATGATGACGCCAGAATCTGAACTCTTTGCCGCCGTGACGCTGATTAACCTCGAAGGCGATCTGCTCGATCAGGGCGAATTTAACGCCTGGCTGGATCTGTGGCAGCACGACGGTCTGTACGTGGTGCCCATCGACCCGAACGAAACCGATTTCAAGAACACGCTCAACTACGCCTGTGACGATCACCACATGCGCGAAAAACGTGTTCATCGCCTCTACAGCGGCGAGTCGATCTCCACCACGCCGCGCGCCAGAACCCTGCGCACGTTGTCGCGTTTTCGTCTGCTGGAATCCAGCGACAGCCTGATTGTGGTGCGCGGGGCGCAGTCCCTGTGGGAACACCGCAAGGGCCACAGCCGCCATTACGCGGCGGATATTACCTGGCAGCTCCAGCGCGAGGGCGACCGCCTGCGCATCCAGCAGAAGGTGATCCGCCTGGTCAACAGCGACGATGTGCTGCACAGCATCGGCTACATCCTCTGAGGAATCGCGCATGACACAAACTGCATTAGTGACCGGCGCGGCCGCCGGTCTGGGCAATGCTATCGCCGCACATCTTCTGGAACAGGGGTTCCAGGTAGTGCTGACCGACGTCGACGCCGCTCGCGCGCAGCAGGCGGCGGACGCGCTCGACAGCGATAACGTGCTGGCGCTGGGGCTGGATATCCGCCAGCCGGAGGAGTTTACCCGCGCGCTCAACGCGACGCTCGCCCGTTTCGGCAGTTTACAGGTGCTGGTCAACAACGCCGCGCTGACGCTGGCAACGCCAGTAATGGAGATTAGCGTCGACGAGTTCGATCGCGTGATCTCCACCAATCTGCGCGGCACCTTTGTCGGCTGCCAGACGATGGGGCGCTACTTCGCCGCTCAAGGCTACGGTCGCATCATCAACCTGGCATCGCTCGCCGGGCAGAACGGCGGCACGGCGTCGGGGGCGCATTACGCCGCGTCTAAAGGCGGTATTTTGACGCTGACCAAAATCTTCGCCCGCGAGCTGAGCAAAGCGGGCGTGACGGTCAATGCCATAGCACCTGGCCCGATGGATTCGCCGATGGTCCACGCTCTGGTGCCGGAAGAAAAAATGGCCGGACTGCTGGCCATGATCCCGGTCGGCAAACTCGGTGAGGCGGCGTTTGTCGCGCAAGCCGTGGCATTGCTGGCTTCACCGCAGGCGTCGTTTGTCACCGGGGCAACCTGGGACATCAACGGCGGCCTGTTTATGCGTTAAGGAGCCACCATGCTGACACTACAGGTTATCCGCCGCGAGCTGCAGGGCGACGTGGTGCTGCTGACGCTGGCGCATGTTGACGGCATTCCGCTCCCGGCGTTTCGCGCCGGGGCGCATATCGACCTGCATCTCAGCGCCGATCTGATTCGTCCGTACTCCCTGTGCGGCGACCCGCAGAATGCCCGGCACTACCAACTCGGCGTGCTGAAAGACACAAATTCACAGGGCGGATCGCTGGCGGCCCACGCCCTGCGTGAAGGCGATGAGATTCAGATTAGCGAGCCGCGCAATCTGTTTGCGCTGGATGACGCTGCGTCCCACAGCCTGCTGATCGGCGGCGGAATTGGTATCACGCCGATGCTGGCGATGGCGGCGGAACTTCACGCCGCCGGGCGGAGTTTTTCGCTGCATTACTGTGCCCGGTCGCGTTCACAGGCGGCATTTATTGCGCAGCTGGAAGCCGCGCCGTTCGCTGATCGCGTGCATCTGCACTTTAGCGACGAGCAGCGCCTGAATCTTGACGCCGCGCTGTGCGATGTGCCCGACAACACCCACGTCTACACCTGCGGTCCGGCGCGGCTGATGGATGCGGTGACCGATCGCGCAAAAGCCCAGGGCTATCACCCAGAGCACATCCACCAGGAGTGTTTCAGCGCCGAGGTGCAGACCGGCGGCAATGCCTTTGAAGTGGTCGCCGCGACCAGCGGTATCACCGTGAAAGTGCTGGAAAACCAGACCATCGTCGAGGCGCTGGCCCAGGCCGGACTGAAAGTGAATGTGTCGTGCAAGCAGGGGATTTGCGGCAGTTGCCTGACTGACGTGCTGGAAGGCGAGCCGGATCACCGCGACCACTATCTGACCGACGAAGAGAAAGCCGACGGCGATCAGATCCTGCTCTGCTGTTCGCGGGCGAAATGCGCCCGTCTCGTTATCGATTTGTAAGGAACCACTTATGACACTGCAAACAGAATTTCGTAATGCGATGGCACAGCTCGGCAGCGCGGTTTCGGTTATCACCACCGACGGCCCGGCGGGGAAATTTGGTTTTACCGCGTCGGCAGTCTGTAGCGTGACCGATCAGCCGCCTACGCTACTGGTGTGCATGAACCGCAACTCCTTTGCTCATCAGCATTTCAAACACAACGGCACCCTGTGCGTCAACGTGCTCTCCGGTGAACATCAGGATCTTTCTGGCGTCTTCGCCAACGCCAGCCTGCGTTCCGAGGAGCGGTTCCTGCACGACAGCTGGCAGGTATTGAGCAGCGGCGCGCCGGTGCTCAGCTCGTCCGTCGCCAGCTTTGATTGCACCATCGACACCTGTCACGAAGTGGGCAGCCACAGCGTTTTCTACTGCCAGGTTCAGGCCATTCGCATCAGCGAACAGCCGCGCGGGCTGGTCTACTTCAACCGCCGCTATCACACCGTCGGTGACGATGTGCAGGCGTAAGTCCACGACAACAAGAGGGGACGCGTGTCATGAGTAATGTCGTTACTGAAAGTACCGTCACACCAGCCGCCGGCAGCCAGGACGCGCAGCAGATGCGCAAGCTGGTGATCGCCTCGGTGCTGGGCAATGCGCTTGAATGGTATGACTTTTTTCTGTATGGCACGGCGGCGGCACTGGTGTTTGGCCCGCTGTTCTTCCCGGTGGGCGGTGACCCGCTCCAGGGAACCTTGCTGGCCTTTTCCGGTTTTGCGGTCGGCTTTCTGGCGCGTCCGCTGGGCGGGATTGTCTTCGGGCATATTGGCGATCGCTACAGCCGCAAAATGACGCTGATCATGACCCTGACGCTGATGGGGGCCACCACGTTCGTGATCGGCCTGCTGCCGGTGTACGCGCAGATTGGTATCTGGGCGCCGCTGTCGCTGATCATTTTGCGCTTCTTACAGGGCGTGGCATCGGGCGGAGAGTGGGGCGGTGGAGTACTGATGCTGAGTGAAAACGCGCCCGCATCACGGCGCGGGTATTACACCGCCTGGAGCCAGATGGGGGTTTCCGGTGGATTTGTTCTCTCGGCCTTTGCCTTTTACCTGGTGCAAAAACTGCCGGAAGACGACTTTATGAGCTGGGGCTGGCGCGTGCCGTTCCTGCTGAGCATCGTCATCTTTTTAGTCGGCGTTTACATCCGCAAAAACATCCGTGAGAGCAAGGCCTTTACCCAGGCCAAACCCGAAGACCAGCACGAGAAAATCCCGCTGCTGGTGATTATCCGCGAACACCCGAAAGCGCTGTTGCAGGCCATTGCCCTGCGTCTGCCGGAGAACGGCGCATCGTACATCTTCTTTACCTTCTCGGTGGTCTACGCCAAACACATTGGCATCAGCACTGGGGAAATTATCAGCGCCGTGACCTTGGCGATGCTGGTGGAGTTTTTCTCGATTCTGTTCTGGGGGGCGCTGTCGGATCGCATCGGCCTCAAGCCGGTCTACTACATCGGCGTGATCGGCCTGCTGGTGATGGCATTCCCGTTCTTCTGGCTGCTTTCTACCGGGACTTACGGCTGGATCATGCTGGCGATGTTGCTCGGCCTGCCATTTTGCCACGGGGCGATGATCGGCACTCAGCCCTGCATCATGAGCGATCTGTTCCCGGTGCGGGTGCGCTACTCCGGCCTGGCGTTGGGACATGAAGTGGGATCGATATTTTCCGGCGGTCTGGGACCGATGCTGGCGGTGGCGCTACTGATGGAATTCAACGCCTCATGGCCCGTCTCCGTACTGCTGATGGTTTACGCCCTGCTTGCGTGGATTGCGCTGCGCAGCCTGCCCAATAACAAAAAAGAGGCCCAGGAATGATTGATAAACGGATTGCCACGCTGGATGGCGCGGTGAAAGACATTTTTGATGGCGCGACGGTAATGGTCGGCGGGTTTGGCCCGGCGGGACAGCCGTCGGACCTGCTGGATGCGCTGATCCGCCGCCGTCCACGCGAACTCACCCTCATCAGCAACAACGCTGGCAACGGTGACTACGGCCTTGCGGCGCTGCTCAAAGCAGGTTGCGTGAGGAAGGTGATCTGCTCCTTCCCGCGTCAGGTGGATTCCTGGGTGTTTGACGATTTGTATCGTCGCGGCGAGGTCGAGCTAGAGCTGGTGCCGCAGGGCAATCTGGCGGCGCGTATTCAGGCGGGCGGTTCGGGACTGGGCGGCATCTTTACGCCAACCGGTTACGGGACTGAGCTGGCCGAAGGCAAAGAGACACGCCATATCGACGGCAAAGATTATGTTTTTGAACTGCCGCTGAACGCCGACTTCGCGCTGATCAAAGCGCTGAAAGCCGACCGCTGGGGCAATCTGGTGTACGACAAAACCGGGCGCAACTTTGGCCCGATCATGGCCGCCGCCGCCCGTTGCACCATCGCGCAGGTGAGCGAATGTGTGGCCCTCGGCGAACTGGACCCGGAAGCGGTGGTCACGCCGGGCATTTTTGTTCAGCGGGTGATTCAGGTTTCAGCCACGTCACTTAAGGAGACCGCGTGAAGACGTTAACGCATCAACAGCTCGCCGAGCGCATTGCGCGGGATATTCCCGAGGGCGCGTACGTCAATCTGGGCATCGGCATGCCGACCCAGATTGCCAACTATCTGCCAAAAGACCGCGAGATTTTCCTGCACAGCGAAAACGGTATTCTCGGTATGGGGCCCGCCCCGGCGCCAGGCGAGGAAGACCCCGAGCTGATTAACGCCGGGAAACAGCCGGTGACGCTGCTTTCGGGCGGGTGTTATTTCCACCACGGCGACTCCTTCACCATGATGCGCGGCGGGCACCTGGATATCTGCGTGCTGGGTGCGTATCAGGTCTCGGCGCGCGGTGATTTGGCCAACTGGAGCACCGGCGCACCGTCCGCCATTCCTGCCGTCGGTGGGGCGATGGATCTGGCGATCGGGGCTAAAAAAGTGTTCGTGATGACCGAGCACCTGACCAAAAAAGGCGAGTGCAAAATCGTCGAACGCTGCACCTATCCGCTCACCGGCATGGCCTGTATCGACCGCATTTATACCGACATGGCGGTGATGGATATCACGCCTGAAGGCGTAGTGGTGCGTGAGTTGTTTGGTGACGTCACGCCGGAGTATTTGCAGTCCGTCACGCCGGTGGCGCTGACGTTTGCGCTGCTTGCTGAAGACGCGACGGCATAAGGAGAAAAGCATGGAGATTGAGTTTCGCCTGGATGGCCCGGAAGGCGCGCCGCTGCTGGTGCTGTCGAATTCGTTAGGTACCACCTGGGCGATGTGGCAGGCGCAAATCCCGGCGCTGACGCAGCATTTTCGCGTGCTGCGCTACAACACGCGCGGGCACGGACGCTCGGCGGTGGGGCAACAGCCCGTCACCCTCGAGCGACTCGGACAGGACGTGATTGCCCTGCTGGATCATCTCGATGTGGAGCGGGCCTGCTTTTGCGGAATCTCGCTTGGCGGCATGACCGGGATGTGGCTCAACCGCCACGCGCCGGAGCGTTTCCAGCGGATTGTGGTGGCGAACACGGCGGCACGAATTGGGCAGGAAGCGGGCTGGCGTGAACGTGCCGCAACGGTGCGCGAGCAGGGCATGGACCCGGTTGCCCAGAGCGCCGCCGACCGCTGGTTTACCCCTGCGTTTCGTCAAAACAATCCTGAGGTGGTTTACCCGCTCATTGAGCAGCTCGCTGCCACACCGGCAGAAGGCTATGCCGCCTGTTGTGATGCGCTGGCGATGGCCGATCTGCGTGATGAACTGACGCAAATGCCACGCCCGATGCTGGTGATCGCAGGGGAAAGTGACCCTGTCACCACCTCGCGTGACGCCGAAGCTATCGTGGTGGATGCCCCCCACGCGCACTACCTTGTTTTACCCGCGTCGCACCTGTCGAACGTGGCCTGTGCGGCGGCGTTTAACCAGCATGTGATCACCTTTTTAACCGCAGGAGCCGAGCATGAGCTTAACCATTGAATCCATCACCTGTTGGCTGGTGGATATCCCGACTATTCGTCCGCACAAGCTGTCGATGGCGACGATGGGCTGCCAGACACTGACTATCGTACGCATGGAATGCGCACAGGGCGTGGTCGGCTGGGGCGAAGCCACCACCATCGGCGGCCTGAGCTACGGGGCGGAAAGCCCGGAAGCCATTCGTTCAGCGATTGAAACCTATCTCGCACCGCTGCTGTGCGGCCAGACATTCAGCGGTGTCGCATCACTTGCGCAGATGATGAATGCCAGCGTCAAAGGCAACACTTTTGCCAAATCTGCGCTGGAAACCGCGTTTCTTGATGCGCTGGGGAAACAGCTGAATGTGCCCGTCAGCACGCTGCTCGGCGGGGCATTAACCCCACGTCTGCCGGTGCTCTGGACCCTGGCGAGTGGCGACACCAACAAAGACATCGACGAGGGAAAACGCCTGCTTGCCGAAGGGCGGCACAACACTTTTAAGCTGAAAATCGGCGCGGGCGAACTGCATAGCGATATCCGTCATGCGCTGGCGATCAAGGCGGCATTGGGCGATGGCGTCAGCGTGCGGGTGGATGTGAACCAGGCGTGGGATCTGCCGAGCGCGATTAAAGGCATGGCGCTGTTGCAAGAGGGCGGTATCGACCTGGTCGAACAGCCGATTCCGCTCTGGGACACGCGTGGGCTGATAGCCCTGAGTCAGCGCTTTACGCTGCCGATCCTGGCAGACGAAGCGGTGGCAACGCTTCACGACGGCTATGGCCTGGCAAACGGCGGTTTTACCGGTGCCTATGCCCTGAAAATTGCCAAAGCGGGCGGTCCGATGCAGGCGCTGAAGCTGGCGCACGTGGCGCAGGCCGCTGGCGTGGCGCTGTACGGCGGCACGATGCTGGAGGGCACGCTCGGCACGGTGGCGTCTCTCCATGCGTGGTCGACGTTGAAAATGCAGTGGGGCACCGAGATGTTTGGCCCGCTGCTGCTGAAAGACGACATCGTTGCGAACCCGCTCGATTTCAGCGACGGCCAGGTGACGCTGCCGCAAGGCCCTGGCCTGGGTGTTGAGATCGACGAAGACAAACTGCGTTATTACGCGCGTAAATAAAGGACATCAGCATGCTATTTAAAGTCGAGATGACGGTGAATATTCCATCGTCGCTGCCCGCAGCCCAGGCAGAAGAAATAAAAGCCAAAGAAAAAGCCTATTCGCAGCAATTACAGCGCGAAGGGAAATGGCTGCATATCTGGCGCGTCGTTGGGCAATACGCCAATGTCAGCCTGTTTGATGTGAAAGATAATCAGGAGCTGCACGAGATATTAACTGGCCTGCCGCTTTTCCCTTATATGGAAATTAGCGTGCAGCCGCTGTGCCAGCATCCATCGTCTATTTATGTTGAAAAGCAGTAACACAGAATAATAAACCTTATCCTACAAGAGGAATACGCAATGTCAGTCAATCCAACCAAACAAACCGAACTGGAAACGTTACTCGCCATCAGCAGCGGATTAAATTCTGCCCAGGGTAACGAGCGTTTTAAAACGATTATGCATCAGCTCCTCGGCGACCTGTGTGCAACCATTAAAAAGTTTGATATTACCGACGAAGAGTTCTGGCTGGCGGTGAATTATCTCAACGAGCTGGGCGAGCGCAAAGAGGCGGCGCTGCTGGCGGCGGGATTAGGGCTGGAGCATTATCTCGATATGCGTGCCGACGAAAAAGAGGCGGCAACGGGCAACGACGTCGGCACGCCGCGCACCATCGAAGGGCCGCTGTACGTAGCCAACGCGCCGCTCAGTCAGGGCTACGCGCGCATGGACGACGGCAGCGAGAAGGCCGAAACCATGTGGCTGCACGGGACCATCACCGATCTGCACGGCAAACCGGTGGCGGGCGCAATTGTCGATATCTGGCACGCCAACACGCTCGGCGGCTACTCGTTCTTTGATGCGTCCCAGAGCGAATATAACCTGCGCCGCCGCGTGCAGACCGGCGCGGATGGACGCTATGCGGTACGCAGCATTGTGCCGTGCGGCTACGGTTGTCCGCCGGATGGCCCAACGCAAAAACTGCTGAACGGTTTAGGGCGTCACGGCAATCGTCCGGCGCACGTGCATTTCTTTGTCTCCGCGCCGGGTTATAAACATCTGACTACGCAGATTAACCTCAATGGCGACGAATATCTGTGGGACGATTTTGCCTTTGCCACCCGCGAAGAGCTGATCGCCGATCCGATTAAAATCACCGACAGCAAACTGGCGCAAGAACGCGATATTAACGCCCCACACACGGAAGTCAGTTTTAATTTCGCATTAGTGGCGAGTGCCGACAGCCAGGAAGAAGAACGCGGCAAGCGTGCGCGCGTGAAGGAATAACGTGCGAGGACATTGTCGGGTGGCGGCTTTGCCTTACCCGACCTACGTTTACATTTGCGCGGTCTGATGCCCTCATCCGAACCCTCTCCCACGGGGAGAGGGAGCCAAATGTGTAGGCCGGGTAAGCGCAGCGCCACCCGGCAATAAACCGCACCGTTCTTTCTATTTCCGGCAAAGCATAGCCATTTAAATTCTTTGTTATTTCCGACGTTATCTCACATCTTCGTGGGATAACGTCTTATTGCGGAAATGGCATCGAACCCGATGAGTCAACGGTCGTCACTCTATTTGCACCCACAGCAACGCGAGATTATTCGCCACCTTTCTCAGCGCTGGTTTTGGCGCAGCGAATTTCCCACCTGGGTTTTACTTATTGTCATTTACGGCGGCTGGTTTGCCACGCTATATTTTTGGCAATTCCTCGGACGTATTCCCGCGACTGTGCTGCTGATCTGGTTTACCGCCTGGTATATGTCGCTGCAGCACGAGCTGATCCACGGCCATCCGACGCGCGTGGCATGGTTCAACCAACTGCTTGGCACGTTGCCGCTGGCGGTGTGGTATCCGTTCGGGCTGTATCGTGATTCGCATCTGGCGCATCACAATCACGACCATCTGACCGTTCCGGTGGACGACCCGGAATCCTACTATTTCACCGATGAATCCTGGGCGAAGTTTTCCCCGTGGCAGCGCAAACTGATCCAGGCGCGCAATACTTTTCCCGGTCGCCTGCTGTTAGCCCCGCTGCTGGATATTTTCCAGACGCTTACCGGCGCATATAAAGCGTTTCGCCATCTACAACTCAGGAATATGGCGATGTGGCTGATTCACGGCGCACTGCTGGTGCCGCTGTTTATATGGATGGAAACGATCGGATTTTCGGCACTGTATTTTGTGCTCGCGGTGAGTTATCCGGCGCTGGCCTTAACCAAAGTACGCTCGTTCCTGGAACATCAGGCGGCGGACGATCCGCTGGCGCGTTCGGTGATTAACGAAGCCGCGCTGGTGTGGCGAGTGTTGTTTCTCAATCTCAACTATCATTCAGTGCATCACGATCTCCCTGGCGTGCCGTGGTATGGCCTGCGTGAAATATATCTGCGCAATAAACAAGATTATCAGCAGCGCAATCAGCAATTTGTGGTGCGTGGCTACGGAGAATGGCTGCGCCAGTTTTGGGCAAAAAACGTCGATGTCACCGTGCATCCGGGTGTGAAAAAGCATGACTAAGACTCTCGTGTTTCCGATGTATGCCATCAACACGGCTGATAACGATCGGCTGTGGCAGGCGGTGCGAACTCTTTTGCTGGAACGTGGCCTGCGGGTCAGTTCCTGGAACGGGACGGATTTGCTGGCGCACTGGCAAAGCCCTGAGCTGCTGCTCAGCCAGACCTGCGGTTTCCCGCTGGTGACACAGCTTACGGACGTGCAGACGGTGGGCTGTTTTCACTACACCGCGCCCGGCTGTGAAGGCATTCATTACCGCAGTTTTCTCGTTGCGCGTGACGCGGATGCGGGTAAAACGCTGGCGGATTTTCGCGGTCAGCGGGCGGTGTCTAATTCTGTCGATTCGCAGTCGGGGTATAACGCCCTGCGTAAAATGGTCGCGCCGCTCTCAGTGCAGGGACGGTTTTTCTCGGAAACGCGGTTGAGCGGGAGTCATCGGCAATCATTGGTTGCGCTGGCAGAACGGAGCGCGGATATCGCCGCCATCGACTGCGTGACCTGGGCGTTATTGCAGCGCCATGAACCCGACGTACTGAAAAGTTTGAGCGTGGTGGGAGAAACCTCGCCCACGCCAGGGCTGCCGTTGATCACGGCGGGGGATGCTTCAACGATTGAGCTTTTGCGGGATGCGCTGCACGCGCTGGTGAGTGAACCGCAATATCAAAGTGTGTGCGAGGCGATGCTGATCGGCGGGTTTAGCGCGGTGTCGCGCGAGCCGTATTCTCTGTTGCTCGCGTGGCGCGATGAGGCGGTGGAGTTGGGTGTGACGCGGCTTTGACGTTGTGCCTTTTGTTGCCGGGTGGCGGCTGCGCCTTACCCGGCCTACGATTGGAGGGTTTTGTAGGCCGTGTAAGCGCAGCGCCACCCGGCACTTCAGGCATCACCCCAACAAATAACTCAACCCTGAAAACGCGACCATTCCGGCGATCACCGTCGCAAACAGGCTGCGGGTGATAATCCCGGCGAGCGTTGCCACGCCTGCCGCCAGCAGCGAGATACTGATCCCCGACGGGGTCAGCGCCGGTTTACCGACCAGCTCGGCGGTGATTATCGCAGCCATGATCGCCGAAGGGATAAAGCTCAGCCACTGTTGCAGGACAGGCGCCAGGCGGAACCGCGAGAGCAGCAGAATCGGCACCGTACGCATCAGGGCAGTAACCACCGCGCAGGCGATAATCGCCAGTAAGATATTCCTCTCCATCTATTTCCCTCCTTTATAGAACACGCGCAGCCCCAGGGTCGCGAGAGTCGCTGAAACGGATGCCGCAACGATCACCACTACGCTCATGTCCGTGTGACCGGCAGTCAGCAGGGTAATGACCACCGCCGCAGCGATGCTGAACGATTCCAGCGCTTTGCGGCGGCTGGCGAACCAGATCATCAGCACCAGTCCAATAAACATTGAGACCAGGCTGAAGCTCAATCCTTCCATCAACGATGGCGGAAGGGCGGAGGCGAGCCATGCGCCGACTATGCAGGCGAGGATCCAGTTGAGCCAGGCGGCCAGGTTTAGACCCAGCATCCACGCAAACGGCACTTTGCTCTGCTGGCTGCCGTTTTGCACCGCCACGCCAAACGTTTCATCGGTCAGCAGCAGCCCGCTGACCACTTTTTGCAGGGTGGAGTATTCGCGAAAGAACACGCTCATGGCAGAGCTCATCAGCAAATAGCGCAGGTTAACGAGGAACACGCTCAACACCACCGAGGCAATTTCCGCGCCGGTGGCCCACAGCGAATAAAACAGAAACTGCGCTGAACCGGCGTACAGCGCGCTGGCCAGCAGAGCGGTTTGCAGAGTGGTGAAGCCGGAAAGCGTACCAATGGCCCCGGCGGCAAAACCGATGCTCCAGTAGCCCGGAATGGTGGGCAGACAGGCAGTAATCCCTGCGCGAAATTCCATGCTGGCGTCATCCCGACGCAAAGTATTTGTTTTCATCAACATCAAAGGGTCTCGTTTAAATTGCGCGGATCTCTTTTGAGCGTAACGTCACAGTGACGGGCACAGATTTATAGGACGGTGTGCCGCTGTCTTTGTCAAGATAATCGAGCGGAACCAGCACGTTAGCCTCCGGGTAATAGGCACCGACGGTCCCGGAGGCGATGTTGTAAGCCACCACGGTGATATCCATCAGGCGCAGAGCGCTGTCCGGTAGTGCCGTTGCGATATCGACCCGATCCCCGTGCTCCAGGCCGAGCTGTGCCATATCGCCCTCGTTCATAAACAGAATATCGCGGCGGCCAAACACCCCGCGATAGCGATCGTCGAGCGCATAGATGGTGGTGTTGTACTGGTCGTGGCTGCGCAAGGTGACCAGACGCAGAATGTTTTCACCGACCCCTTGCCGGTTCTCATCAACCCCGTCGAACACGGAGAACATCGCTTTACCAGATGGCGTCGGCCATACGCGTTCAGTTGGCGGGAGTGGCATCCGAAAACCACCGGGAATGCGGATACGCTGATTGTACTGGTCAAAGCCGGGGATGGTTTTTTCGATCAGATCCCGGATCAGATCGTAATCCGTCACAAGACGGGTCCAGTCAACTTTGGTGTGAATCATCGTCGCTTTCGCCATCCCGGCGACAATCGCGGGCTCGGAGCGCAGCTCAGGAGACGCGGGCTTGAGCTTGCCGGAAGAGGCATGAACCATCGACATGGAATCTTCCACGGTGATGGATTGCCTGCCCGTCAGCTGCATATCTAGCTCGGTTCGACCGAGGCAGGGGAAAATAAAGGTCTCTTTCGCCGTCAGCAGGTGCGAACGGTTGAGTTTGGTGCCGACATGAACGCTGAGATCGAGCGTTCGCATCGCCGGGAAAACGCGCTCGTGCTCCGGCATTGCCACCGCAAAATTACCGCCAAGACACAACAGCGCTTTCGCACTTCCATCGATCATCGCCTGGGTAGTTTGTACCGCATCGTGCCCATGCGCGGAAGGCGGCGTAAAGCCAAACACCTCTTCGATTTTACCCAGAAACGCCGCCGTCGGTTTTTCGGAGATCCCGACGGTGCGGTTGCCCTGTACGTTCGAGTGCCCACGCAGCGGGCAAATTCCGGCTCCCGGTTTACCGATATTGCCGCGCATCAGCAGCAAATCGGCTATCAGGCGCACATTGGAGGTGCCTTTATTGTGCTGAGTAATGCCCATGCCATAGGTGATGATGGTGGCGTTCGACTTAGCGTAGGCTTCAGCTACCTGGAGCAAATCGTCGCGAGACAGACCCGATTCGCGCTCAATTGATTCCCAGCGAGTAGCCTCGATATCTGCCGCGAACGCGTCGAAACCCTGAGTGTGGGTGGCGATAAAATCGTCATCCAGCGCGTTTTCAAACGCCAACAGATGTTTCGCGATGCCTTTCAGTGCGGCGGCGTCGCCACCGGCTTTGACCTGGAAATAGGTCGACGCGATATCCGTTGAGCTGTAGGTCGCCATTTCGACCACGCTTTGCGGATCGGCAAAACGCTCCAGCGCGCGCTCACGCATCGGATTGAGCACGATAATGGGCACATTTCTTCTGGCAAGTTCGTGCAGCGTACCCATCATGCGCGGATGATTAGTACCGGGATTATGACCAATTGAGATAACCAACTCAGTTTTATCAAAATCGTCCAGCGACACGGTGCCTTTGCCAATCCCGATAGAGCGCGGTAATCCCACGCTGGTGGCTTCGTGGCACATATTGGAACAATCAGGAAAATTATTGGTGCCGAGCTCACGGGCGAACAGCTGGAACAGATACGCTGCTTCGTTCGAGGCGCGACCGGAGGTGTAAAACTCGACGGCATCCGGTGGGAGCGCACGCAATATTTCGCCTATGCGGGCGAACGCTTTTTCCCATTCGACCGGGCGGAAGGTATCGCTCTGCGGGTGATATTCCAGCGGATGGGTCAAACGGCCATAGCCTTCGAGTTCGAAGTCGCTTTTCGCCAGCAGGGAAGTCACCGTGTTTTCGGCAAAAAAGGCAGGCGTTACGCGTTTGCTGGTGGCTTCCCAGGTGACGGCTTTGGCTCCGTTTTCGCAGAACTGGAAGGTGGATTTGTGCTCCTTGTCGGGCCAGGCGCAGCCGGGGCAGTCAAATCCGTCGGGCTGATTGGTGCGAAGCAGGGTGGCGGGAGCCTCGAGAGTGTCCATCTGGGTGCGCACGGCGATGGCGGTGGCTTTGAGTGCACCCCATCCACCGGCAGGACCATCATAGTGCCTGATTCCTGGAACCGAGCGGCGTTTGTTATTCATAAAAGCTCCGGCTGTGTCGATCAATAGATCGATTCTACACCGTTGCAGTTAACGAAATAACAACAAATAAGCATCATTTTAGTGATGAATGCCGGTATCACGGGGCGGTGATACCGGAGGTTCAGTTAACTGCGAATAAACGCCAGCAGATCCTGGTTAATCACGTCCGCATGGGTGCTGTGCATACCGTGCGGGAAGCCCGGATAGACTTTGAGGATGCTGTTGCTGATGAGTTCATCCTGAAGCAGGCTCGCATTTTTGTACGGCACCACCTGATCGTCATCGCCCTGCAAAATCAGCGTTGGCACGGTGATGGCTTTCAGATCCTCGGTCTGGTCGGTTTCGGAGAACGCTTTGATGCCCTCATAGTGCGCTTTCGCGCTGCCGATCATTCCCTGACGCCACCAGTTCTGGATGGTGCCCTGTGAAATTTCCGCGCCATCGCGGTTAAATCCGTAGAACGGACCGGACGCCACATCGAGATAAAATTGTGCGCGATTGGCGGCGAGCGCCTGGCGGAATCCGTCGAAGACTTCCAGCGGCGTGCCGCCCGGGTTGTCCGGCGTTTTAACCATCAGCGGAGGGACGGCACTGATCAGCACCGCTTTCGCCACACGCCCCTGCGGCTGACCGTATTTTGCGACGTAGCGCGCAACCTGCCCGCCACCCGTCGAGTGCCCGATATGCACCACGTTTTTCAGATCCAGATGCTCAACGACAGCGGAGACGTCGGCGGCGTAGTGATCCATATCGTGCCCGTCGCTGACCTGACTTGAGCGACCGTGGCCCCGGCGGTCAGAAGCGATCACCCGAAAACCTTGTGCCAAAAAGAACAGCAGTTGGTTATCCCAGTCATCCGCACTTAGCGGCCAACCGTGGTGGAAAAATATCGGCTGCGCATCTTTGGGGCCCCAGTCTTTATAGAAGATCTCAACGTTATCTTTGGTGGTGACAAATGACATGATTGAACCTCTCGGGTGGAGTGAAAGGAGAAGGGGTAGGTTGGATATCAGGTGGAAAAGTACAGCTTCCAAGTCTAGTTGAGAACGGTGCCGTTTGCCTGAATTCTCGGGTCAGGAAATTCCAGGAAGGGGGTCGTGAATATCCTTGTAAACCAGAGCGTTAAAAAGGCTTAGCTAAAATCCGGCAAGCCTAACCTGATGAAATCATAACGGTATTACTGACGACATGGTAAAGGTGGTGAAATCTAACGAAGCGGAGTGGAAAAATGAAAGCCTCTATTGCGGGCGTCGTCGCGAGCCTGCCGGAGATCTGGCGCTCAGGCGTTCTTGGAACCGTCGGGAACGCCAATATTAAGGTGATCAAGATGGGAGGAGAGGGCATTCCGCCAGAAGTTCACGACGATTTCGACGAGCTGCTGCTGGTGCTCGACGGCGAACTGCCGCTGGTGGTGGAGGGCGAGCAGTTTACGCTCAAGGCAGGCGAGTACTATTTTGTGCCAAAAGGGGCGTGGCACTCGGTACCGGCGGGGAGTTTTGGCGTGTTGTTGCTGGTGGACGTGGGGCAGGGAAAACCCGCCGCCCCCTGAATCGTGCACGTCACCCCGGCCCCTCGCTACCCGCCGCCAGCAGCGGAACGATGACGTTGCTGATGGGCACGGGAAGGCCATGTTTTTGCCCGTAGCGCTGGATCACGCCATTGCGGATGTCCCACTCCAGCGGGCGATTGGCCTGTCGGTCGGCCAAAATGGAGGTGCCCAGATCTGCCGGGGCACGATGGAAACCGTCGACGATCTCTTGTGGCACACTGTCGCTTAAGCGCGCGCCTTCTGCCCGCGCGACGCTCAGACATTCGTGCAGATAGGCCAGCGCCAGCGCTGTAATATCGTCCCGCGAGAACATGCCCGCGCGACGATTCGCCAGCACCATCAGCCCGGCGACGGCATTCTGCAACAGCTTGCGCCAGGCGATGGAAGTAAAATCTGCTGACAGCTCGACCACACAGCGCGTGCCACTGAGGGCATCGATGATGCGTGTGGCCTGCGGGATATCCGGGAGGGTCAGGCGCGGTTTAGCGCGGAGCCAGACGGAAGCATCCGCCTCGCGCTGGGCCGGAAACCAGACCACCGACGGGATCACCGTGGCGCCGTTGACCCAGGGGCCGAGCTGGGTTTTCTGCTCGACGCCATTTTGCAGCGCGCAAACGACGGTGTTTTCATCACATAAGGCGGCAAGCCATTCGGCGCAGTCTGCCACCTGAGTCGTTTTAACCGCGACAAACACCAAATCGAACGGATGACGGACGGACGCAGGATCGGTTAATACCGGACCGGGCACCGTCACTTCACCTTCATCGTGACGCAAAATTAACTGCGGATGCGCGGTGCGCCCGCAGAGCAGAGGAGTTCGGCCAACTTCATGAAGCGCAGCGGCAATCGTGGTGCCGATAGCACCAGGACCAATAAGGGCGACTGAGGGATGGTCAGACATCTTGTTTTCTCCTTCTTAAGCAACGAGATTTATTTTTAGCATACTCCTATCCAGGCACCTGTCGCATAACAGGAAAAAGTCATGATGCGGGCCGCGATAAAAAGACCAACCCCGTATGCCAAATGAGTTAGCAGGCTCAGCAGACGAGCCAGCCACGGTCGCGGTGTACGTGATGCTGCGATGCCAAAACCCAGCGCGGGCTGCAGAACCATGAAGGGGGCAAGCAGTGTTAATAGGCCTGCGAGAATACCTGTCGTAAGATAAGGGTGACTGAACCATTCTGCGCCGTTCAGCATCAGTGGCACAAAAGCAAATATTATCCCGGTAAGATAGTGGAATGCCCAGCCAGTGGACAGCTCCCCATAAATTCGCGGCGCTGACACGATCGTAGGATGGTAGAGCGTCCCGCCGGGCAATCCCAGAATCCAGCGCCCCACCAGTGCATAGTTCAGCGGCGGAATCTTGATAACGTATTTCTGAAAGCATGACCATAGGTCCATGACCAGCGTTGCACCGATCCCCACAATGGCTGTTTTAAGCACGATACTCAAATCCATGTCTTCTCCTTGCTGATGGAATGCTAAGCTGTCTCTCAGTGTGCAACTTAAAGTTAGGTTTAAGTCAACGATGAAAGAACTGGATATTAGAGAAGTTGCTGACCTTTCGGGCGTTAAGCCGTCTGCATTGCGGTTTTACGAAAAGAAAGGATTGATCCAGCCTGTCGGCCGTAACGGTCTGAGAAGGCAATACCACGAGAATGTGCTCAATACACTGCAACTGATTACGCTGGGACAGGCGGCAGGATTTTCTCTGGAAGAGATTGCAGCGATGCTGGGATCGAAAGGTAACATTGCGATAGACCGCGAATTGCTTCATCAGCAATCAAGGAAGATTGACGTCACCGTTCGCAGATTGCAGCTGTTAAGCCGCGGGCTGAAGCACGCTGCGCGTTGTTCGCAACCGGTGCATACCGAGTGTGAGGAATTCAAAAAGATTGTCTCAAGAGGGCTTCGTCTGGTGAGGTAAGTTTTTCTTAGACTAACTTTTGGGATTGATGCTGGCTTCTTGAGGGACTGAGCTGTGTCGTAGTTGAATGGTGTTGAATAACAGAGCAGGGATGTCTGATTTAGTAAGGGTCAGGAGCGGATTATCATTTAATGAAAGGCAGAAAAGTCTCTAAAATCATAATTTTCTATTTGTACCCCCTGCTTACAGTCATACTACAAATATGACTTATCTTCTTGGCTAACGTTTTTATTGAATTCCCCTCAAGACTATTTGAACCCCTCTTATAATAATCTTAACTCCACGCAATGGGTGTTTTCATCAAAATAACCCATCACTAATAATGAAGTGCGATATTTTCCTTATGGCTCACGCTTTTGTGCTATCGAATCCTGACCAAAAAAGAAAATACTCAACAGTACTGTCCCTCCTGTTTATCAGTTTGCTGAGATAACGCTATGTTCAACCCTCAAGAAGATAATATTGCCGTATTCATGACAACATTGCGGATACGTAAGCCGTTTGATTTTAGCAACCATCTTGATCCCTACATTGTGGTGATTGCAACGGACAAAAAAGACAATGCAATCCGGATGAACGCCAGCCATTTTGCATTCCCTGGAGCAAAAGTCTACCAACAGCTAATTACCCCTGATAACGCTGTACTGCTTTACGGTCCTGAAAATCCTGGGGAGTTTCTTACACTGAGCATCTTGTTGCTGGATTCCGATGCGGACGTTCAGGATGCTGGAAAGCAGTTGGAAGAGGTCATCAACACCAGTGCTACCGCTGCCGACGTCATAACCCGTCTCACCGCTAATCCAACCGTCATGGTAGCGACGATTCTGGCAGAAGAAGTGCTGCAAGGCATTGCTCAGATCATGCAGCAAAATAAAGACGACCCAATTATGTTTGTTCACGACAGCTGGCTACAAGGACTGACGCCGCCGTACGGGATCAATCAGTATAAATTGCATGCCAGCGACAGTGCCGAAATCAGCCTACGCGTTTCCCCAATAATGAGGCAACCTCAACAAAACAATGTGGTGGCAATTGCACATATTGAGGTGGATAAATGAGAGAAATAACGTTAAGAGCAACGCTATCTGTCTTAGTTCTATGAGGTGTAGCGGGAATGGTTGGGCAGGGTATTCGGGCCATTGTCGGACTGAGGAAAGCGAGTTATCTGCAATTCGAAGCGGGCGAGTGTAAAACGGCAGATTGCCAGTTACTTGTTCCGGCCCAGTATATTCAATTTCTTTGAAGTACCCTTTATCCTTTGTTCGTATTCATATCCAGTGTCTAGCGAAATGAATTTAACTTATGTCGGATGAAAGTAGACGGACACATTTTTGTTTCCGACTCGTTCACACCAAAACTTGATAATGGTTTCACATTATTCACTAGAGTTATCTGATTGAACTATTGAATAATTTGCATGTTTAGTTAGCATCTAACTCTCATAACGCAGACGAGTAACACGTGAGGTTTAGGTGACTCAACAACATATGCAGGTCCAACAGGTTTTTCCTTTCTGGAGAGCTATCGAGGCGCTAACACCACAGAAACTTGATAAGGATAATCCCGACGACCGGCTGTCTCCGGCTTATAAGGTTGCTTTTGGTTCGCGCTTACCCTGGGAAGACCCGAATCATACTCGCAAACCTGTGCCTGATAGCAAGGTATGGCGCTACACCGCTCAATGTGGTGCGTATGGATTGTCACTGCTCTCTGAGTTGCTTGAGAACAAGATTGGGCCTCATGAGGATGTCTTTACTGACAGGACGAATGGGCAAAGCCGCCTCTTTGATGTCAGTTTCAATGAACATGGTATACCGCAATTTGACTCGTTTATGCTATCTCTTTCAGTGTGGTCTGCCGGGCAAATTCTCCAGCATGAACGGGGTGTTGTGGCTTTAACTGAAAGTCGGAGTGCTGATTTTTCCGGATTTACTGTTCCCGGTGACACCATCCCGAGTATTGACAGCGGCTTTTCTGATTTTGATGAAATAACCCGTCGCCTTATGCAATGGATTGCAGAGGAAGCCATACGGATGGAGAAAGAAAATGTCAGAGCGGATTTGCGCTGGATAATACAGCTTGCGGAAATCGTGCTTGAAAAAACGCATTTTCCCCGTGAAACCATGTCGCCAAAAGTTGTTGCCCTTGTTAAATGTATTCAGGTTAAAGCGCCAGAGAGGAGCAGAAGTGTTGAACAAAACTCCAGGCGAGGCACTTCTTCCGATAAAAATGAGAAGGGCAAACCATCCGCAGCCGTTGCGGATGATTTATTAAACAGTTTTTTCATTAGAGAATTAAGCCATCTGAGTACGGCCTGGCAACAAAAAAATTATGGGTTGGGATTTGCAGAATATATGAACGCTATTGCGCAACCTTACCGACTCCGGACAGATATTCGATCACCAGAGGGCCTTGAAAAAGCTTTCCAAAAGCTTTTGCCGACTCAGGTGCCCAAGGGAGCCTGGCCATCCGAATACCCTTTGGCCTTTAGTCAGCAATTAGCGGTCAATGAAATTTGGAATCAACATTCTGATCAAGCGGGAATGTTTGCCGTTAATGGCCCCCCGGGAACAGGGAAAACCACACTTCTTCGCGATGTGGTTGCTGCTGTGGTGACATCACGGGCAGAAAAACTGATTGCTCTGGCGGATGATGTTTTTGGAGACAAGAACAAAATCAAACTCGGAGATAACTGGATACCTCATTATAAGCTGCATGCAGCAATAAAAGGCACGGCAATTGTTGTCGCTTCTTCAAATAACGGTGCGGTGGAGAATATTTCTCTTGAACTACCGGGAGAAAAGGCTGTACCAGAATCAGTTCTTAAACAGAGTGATTATTTTACCGATCTGGTCTCCGAATTAATAGGAAAACCAGGATGGGGGCTTTTGGCAGCAAGGCTAGGTAATAAAGAGAATCGGGAAGGATTTTTGAATGTTTTCTGGTGGCGTAAGCCCGAGGGAAAAAAAGAGGATATTACATTGAGTCCGGCCACTTTCTCCCCCCAGTGCGGAGAGGGGCTGGCATATCATCTCAAAATGATCTCTGAAGGTTTGCGTGAGCCACAGATGCAGTGGTGTGACGCAGTTTCGCGTTTTCAAACGGCACTAGAGAATGAAGACGCGAAACGTCAACAACTGATCAACTATTCAATGCTGGATGAAAAGATAAACTTGCTGAATCATAGGATTCGCGAAGCAACAAATACACTCGCAATAAGCACTAACAAATTACGTCGTAGCAATGAGGCGCTGTCAGCTTTTGATATTGAGGCTTTGCAACAAGAGAGCCACTGTGCCGGGTTACTTGCCGAGCTCGACGCAGCCGAGAAACGTTTGCATCAGCATGAATCTAACAAACCAGGGCTGTTACTAGGGCTCGCAACACTTGGTCGTTCACAACGTGAATGGTGGGAAAGATACCGGCGATTAACGGATAAAAGTGATGCAGCCAGAGATGAAATTTCGTCACAGCAAAAGCACCTCAGTGCAATAAAGGCAACGCAGTCTGATGCAGCTAAAAAAGTCGCGGTGTTAAGGAAAGAGCGGCAACTGGCTGAGGACGTTTTGACGGAGAGCGAGGAACGTCGTAACGCAACGGAAAATTTGCTTGAGCAGGCCAAATCCACATTAGGGTCTTTTTGGCCAGATAGTAATTCATCGGAGAGTATCAGGGAAAAATCTGCGCCATGGGCGATGGAAGCATGGCGTAAAGCCAGAGAATCTTTGTTTCTGGCTGCACTTGATGTACAGAGATCTTTTATCGAAAATCACCCTACACAGATGATCAGCAACATTAATCTCGCCAGCGATTGGCTCAGGGGAAAACCATTACCCGAAGCGGAAGCAACATTAGCGTTGGATTCCCTTTCTCTTATTGTCCCTGTGGTGTCCACTACGTTCGCTTCTATTCCTCGAATGTTTAAGAACATCGGCCGGGAAGCCATTGGGTGGCTGTTGATCGATGAAGCTGGGCAAGCTCTACCTCAGCAGGCTGCAGGGGCTATTTGGCGGGCGTCAAGAACAGTAGTCGTTGGCGATCCGAAACAGCTGGAACCTGTAAGTGGAATCCCCACTGTTGTTGAAGCCTCACTTGGCCAACACTTTGCTGTACCGCCATCGTGGTGGCCCAGTGAGGTTTCTGCGCAAATTCTTGCTGACCAGTCGATGGATTTAGGTACCTATCTCCCAGATCCTGATAAAAGTTCTATTTGGGTTGGGTGCCCGCTGCGTGTTCATCGCCGCTGCGATGATCCGATGTTCACCATTAGCAATCGGATTGCCTATGATGGCTTGATGGTTCATGGGAAAACGCTTACTGCAACGTTGCTTCCGCAGAGTTGCTGGATTGACGTGGTTGGTAAAAATTGTGAAGGAAACTGGATTGTGGAAGAGGGTAAGGCTGTCCAAAATTTGCTGCTCGATTTACAAAACATTCACCATGTTCGACCTGAGAATGTTTTTCTTATTTCCCCTTTCAAAGATTGCTCCCGGAAATTATGGCAGCTGGCTTTACATTTAGGTTTTGACACGCGCAAGACGGGAACCGTTCATACCACTCAGGGTAAAGAGGCCAATATTGTGGTGCTCGTGTTGGGGGGGAATTTGCAGAAGCCTGGTGCAAGAGCGTGGGCGGCCAGTCGTCCAAATCTGCTTAACGTTGCAGTAAGCAGAGCTAAACAGCGTCTGTACGTCATTGGCGATCGTACACAATGGCAGGCGCTACGGTATTTCTCGACGCTGGCGAAAAATTTGCCTGCCAGGGATGTTCTCTCTCCTGACCATCTCCCTCAAGAACATATGATGGAGTGATGCAACTGACTAACTGGTCGCTCAAAATAAGTGAGGTATTGGGGAATACGATCTGGCAGGGAGTAAATGTCAGTAATAGAGGCAAGGTGAGCTGTCATATAGCGTGTTGTCGTTGTTCATTGTTAATTTCTCATAAGATTCAATATGAGAAACATCGATGTGCAGATAAACAAGAATATGATGCCAGAACGAGTCATTCCGCCCATAGCATGTCCCAGTTTTGTCTGCTATGAGCGAGGAACGGACCTTTGCTGACTCATCACTAACATCGGGGGAGTGGTATTTAGTGATGCTCGCTGATGGGAAGAAGGGAGCTTTTAACCTGTCTATTTCTGCGCGCATTGCTCTTCACCTCGAACATTATCCCAGCAACCAGAGTCAACCCTAAATATGGTGGTGGTGCACCCTACCTTCATCGCGTTAGTCTGTCTGCGTCAAAAGAAACACAAAAAGGAAGCTCTTTAAGGAAATTATTTTGATGCATCATGAAAAGTTAACTCTTGCAGGTTCTTCGAGGGTAACGAATCTTGAGATGAACGAATGTATTTCACAATGTTGCTGCAAGAATCTCGCAGGGCGTGGAGAATTTAATATTAAATGTTGCCCTGTTTCTCTGCGTAAGCATTCACTGGGTCAATAAATCAGGCCGAGTGCATGCTCCCGCTTTTATTGAGCCGGCTGGCTTAAACAGGAAGATTTGATGTATACCAAAAATATTCGTGCGAAGCTCAGATGGGCTTTTTTATTGATGTCTGTCTTAATCCCGACGTCTAAAGCTCAATCTCTTTCCATATCGCCAGAACATCCGAACTTCCAGCTTATGTCCGTTCAGACGCAAGGCTCAGGAACGGATGTCATATTGATTCCGGGGCTGGCGTCGTCTCGCGGAATCTGGACCAATTTAGCATTAGGTTTACAGTCGAGTCACCGCGTTCACATTTTAGAGCTAGCGGGCTTTGCGAGTACACCTACTATTTCCAATCGAGACGGGAAGGTCATCGCTCCGGTCGTTGACGCCATCGCTGGATACATTCGCACCCAACATATCAAAGCTCCGGCGATCATTGGCCATTCTCTTGGCGGTGAGATTGCATTAATGCTGGGGGTACAGCATCCAGATCTGGTTGGTCGCTTAATGGTTGTCGATGCTTTGCCGTTCTATATGTTAATGATTGACCCTGCGGCGACCAGCGAAAATGCTGCCCAGCATGCTATTGCTACAAGGGAATGGATACTGGCGCAATCGCCGGAACAATTTGTTGCTTATCAGAAAACATCCATAGCCCGTTTAGCTAAGACCGAGGCTGTGAGGCCTGCACTGGTGGCGGCAGGGCTCAGTTCTGATCGCAAAACCATTGCGGACGCTGTGTATGAATTGATGACTACCGATCTGCGTCCAGAGCTCGCCCGCATCAAAGCGCCGATTGAGATCGTATACGCGTATGACGCCTTATTCGGGGTTCCTGCGGCCAGAGTTGATGCAATGTACCGTCAATCCTATTCTTCTGCTCACGATGTTCATTTCACGCGGATCGATGACAGTTTTCACTTTGTCATGCTTGATCAGCCAGAGCGGTTTTCCAGCGCGGTAGCGTCATTCTTAAATCAATAAATGATGCTTTTGCACATCAGGTTGACGTTGGAGGAGTATCTCAAGTCCGGCCAGCTGATCTAGCTGGCCTGAACATCAGGTCAGCAATCAAGATGTTCTGACATAGATGAGTCTTTGTAATGTCCGCTTATGACACGAAGCAAAACGGCTGAATGTTCGTTAGGCCCGCTGAGAGCGAAGAGCGGACGTTGGGTCTTATCTTTTATGGTCATTGTTACTAGACTGATCAAGCTGAAGCGGTGTACTGCTTGTTTTCATCAACTAATTATTGTTTTATGATTCAACTGCTATTTTTATCATGGAATCAATAGGATGAATCAGAAGGCATGGTCTTTTAAAGCAGTCGGTCAGGATGATCTCCGGTACTTTGGGAATAATGGTTATCACGACGACTCAACTAGTTTTTACAGATATGACAACTTTGTCCCAAACCATAAGCAGGTTAAAAAAGGGGATATTGTCATAGTTACTGATAGAAAAAATGTCCTGGGAATATCAGTTATAGATAATCTGTCATCGGCACCATACATAAAAATTCGTAACCGATGTCCTTATGAGGGCTGCGCTCCAGCAAAGTTGATCCATCGGAAATTTAAAAAACCAGAGTGGCGCTCCAGCAAAGTTGATCCATCGGAAATTTAAAAAACCAGAGTGGCGCTGCAGTAATGGGCATGAATTTGATTACCCGAAGGTAGAAGACGCTCCCGCATTGGAATTTAAAGCTGACTATAAAAAAAACTACAAACCCATTAATTCTGTCTCCATAACAGATTTAATTTCTAACACTCCACGCTACAACGTTCAAAGTTCAATTCAAGAGATTGATTTTGAATGGGCAAATCATCTGTTTGGTGGAGCCAATCAACTGAGCCCTACCGAAGCGGACAGTGACGATACTCTCCTCAATGCAGAAGATCAGAGAAAAGCAGTTATACGGCAAATTAAGCAAAGGCGTGGGCAAAAAGCATTTCGTGACAGTTTGATAACCCTATCGACTCAATGCGCAGTTAGTGATTGTGCAATCGTTGATATCCTCGAAGCTGCGCATATCACTGCATACAAAAATGATACACACAACCACGTAAGCAATGGGCTATTACTGCGTTGTGACATGCATACTTTGTACGATCTGGATCTATTTGCTATCGATCCGGACTCGTTACTTATTTACTTTGCTCCGCAGATCCAAGATAAAGAATACACTAGATATCATGGGAAAAAATTGCATGTTTCGTACAAAGTTAATCGTGGAGCTCTTGTCGAAAGGTGGAAAACGTTTACTGAAATGTATGGCAATTCCCACCTGATAATAAAAGCAATCTAGGTTTAACCTGACAAGGCACAACATGGGATTATTAAAAGCAGGGCTTCGCACTGCGAATGCTATTGTCACACTCGGTGGAACGCTGGAATTAGAGCATGCGAAAGCAAGTTTCGAATCCACTCATGCTTCCTATAAAACAACGCATGACGAAGTAACGTTAATAAAAACCAAGATTGATAATCGCATTAGCGAGTTGGGTGATACGCTAAAAACCGTAAAAGCCAGACTGGATAATATCGAGCAATTATTAGAGACCACCTCCTCCTCTCTCGAAAAACAGTCCAGGCCATGCATTGCAGAGTATTGAGCTATTCAATCAACAGTATTCCGGCGTACTCAGCGTGGGATTTGGTGGGATTATGGGCGGCTCAATGGCGTTGGGCGCGTGGGCGCTTGTTTCAGCCATTGGCACCGCGTCTACGGGCACGGCTATCGGCACGTTGTCTGGTGTCGCCGCAACCAATGCGACACTAGCCTGGTTCGGTGGTGGTGCGCTCGCCGCGGGCGGAGCTGGAATGAGCGGCGGTATGCTGGTACTGGGGGGGATAGTTGCGGCGCCGATTATCTATTTCGCAGCAAAAGGGGCTTGGACCAAAGCCCGCGCTTTTCAGGACCAAGAAGTGCTCGTTGAGCAAGAGCATGAAAAACTACGCGCACTAAAACCAGAACTCGAGAAGCAATATAACGACGTACTAACGTATACCATTCAATTAAATAGCCATTGCCACACATGGTTGGAACAAATGGATAACGAGCTAGCGATCCTTTACCCTTGGGGGAAATTCAGCATTTTTTACCGGGATTTGCTGCACATTATCGGTATTAAGTGGAAAAAACCTGAGCATCTGGCGTCCATTGAAACCATGAATCAGCAGACTATTCAGTTTTTGCGTTTTTTCCAAAACGAAAACACGTAACCCGAACATCTACAATTAATACAGTGCGGGCTTAGCAATGTCCGCTCCTGGCACGGAGCGGACATGCACAGAAAGATAGGAATGTGAAAATATGCCAGACGCGCTGTGGGCCAGCGACACGCCAGAGAGTCGTGTTGTGATTCCACAGCGTCCGGAGAAGGTTTTCACGGCTAAAAGACGAGGTGAAAACAGAAATAAACGAGGAAGAATTAGACGACCATCCAGTCATTCGGCGCTGGAAAAGCGTGGCTTGCCGTCAGCCGATCTCGGCGGGGAGAAACCTTTACGGCCCGCTCAACGAATCAGCAGAGCCAGCATTGCGGCCAATGCCGGAAGCGCCTGCACATAGAGAATCTTTCGGCTGGCCGTTACCGCGCCAAAAACTCCCGCTATCAACACGCAGATCAGAAAGAAGAAGATAACCGAAATACCGCGCTCGCCAAGCCATAAGCCCCACAGTAAGCCTGCCGCCAGAAATCCGTTGTACAGCCCCTGATTTGCGGCCAGTACGCGGGTTTCGCGCGCAAAATCCGCGCTGAGATTAAAAGCCTTGCGACCGGTTTTTGTATTCCACAAAAACATTTCGAGAACCAGAATGTAGAGATGAATGGCGGCAACAACCGCAACAAGAATAGTGGCGAACACAGGTAACCTTTTGTCTTTAGTAAGGGTGAGGTGGAGTATAGATAAAGACAGGGAGTCGAGCGACAAATCCAGTTTGCTGGATGGCGTATACACAAACAAAAAATCCACGCCGGAGCGTGGATTTTTGCATAGCGAAGGTAACGATTAGACGTTAAACAAGAAGTTCATCACGTCGCCATCTTTAACGATATAGTCTTTACCTTCTGCACGCATCTTGCCGGCTTCTTTCGCGCCTTGTTCACCTTTGTAGGTGATGAAGTCTTCGAACGCGATAGTCTGAGCGCGGATAAAGCCTTTTTCGAAGTCGGTGTGAATTTTACCCGCGGCCTGCGGAGCGGTTGCACCTACAGGGATGGTCCACGCACGGACTTCTTTCACGCCAGCGGTGAAGTAAGTTTGCAGGTTCAGCAGTTCGTAACCCGCGCGGATAACGCGGTTCAAGCCGGGTTCTTCAATTCCCAGCTCAGCCATGAACTCTTCACGATCGGCATCGTCCAGCTCAGCAATGTCCGACTCAACGGCGGCACACACGGCAACAACCACAGAGCCTTCGCCAGCGGCGATTTCACGCACTTTATCGAGATACGGGTTGTTCTCGAAACCGTCTTCGTTGACGTTGGCAATGTACATGGTTGGCTTCAGGGTCAGGAAGCTCAGGTATTTGATCGCCGCTTTGTCTTCATCAGTCAACGCCAGCGCGCGCAGCATGCCTGCGTTTTCCAGCTGTGGCAGACATTTTTCCAGCGCAGCCAGTTCAGCTTTAGCGTCTTTGTCGCCGCCTTTTGCACGTTTCTGGACGCGGTGAATAGCGCGTTCGCAGGTGTCGAGGTCAGACAACGCTAACTCGGTATTGATAACGTCAATATCGTCAGCCGGATCGACTTTATTATTCACGTGAATGATATTGTCGTTCTCGAAGCAACGTACAACGTGGCCGATGGCTTCGGTTTCACGGATGTTGGTCAGGAACTGGTTGCCCAGACCTTCGCCTTTAGACGCGCCTTTTACCAGGCCGGCGATGTCCACGAATTCCATAGTGGTTGGCAGAATACGCTGTGGTTTAACGATTTCGGCGAGCTGATCCAGACGCGGATCGGGCATTGGCACAACACCGGTGTTTGGCTCGATCGTACAGAACGGGAAGTTTGCTGCTTCGATGCCCGCTTTGGTGAGCGCGTTAAACAGGGTGGATTTGCCAACGTTTGGCAGGCCAACGATACCGCATTTAAATCCCATCTTTAAATCACCTTAATGTCTTGATATTCAACCCGTTAGTGTTAACCGATTGAAGAAAAGTAAATAACTACGCCTATTATACACGTAACCTGCGCCACGCGCGGTAAAAATGCCGTATCGCGCCGACTACTGCGCTTTAAAGGTATGCAGGCGGTTCGTCGCTTTGGTTAAACCCTCGTTAAGCCAAACCTCGGTACAGCGTACCGCTTCGTCTACTGCATCGTCGATTAGCTTTTGCTCGGAAGCAGGAGGTTTGCCCAACACAAAACCGACAACTTTGTTTTTATCGCCCGGATGGCCGATTCCCACGCGTAAACGGTGAAAGTTCGGGTTATTGCCGAGCTTGCTAATGATGTCTTTCAGTCCATTATGACCGCCGTGACCGCCACCAAGTTTGAATCTGGCAACGCCCGGCGGTAAGTCCAGCTCATCGTGCGCGACCAGAATTTCGTCCGGATTGATGCGATAAAATGTCGCCATTGCCGCGACCGCTTTGCCACTCAAATTCATAAAGGTGGTCGGAACCAGCAGACGCACATCCGCTCCCGCGAGATTGATACGCGAGGTATAGCCATAAAATTTCGGCTCTTCACGCAAGGGGGCACGTAACCGCTCGGCCAGCAAATCAACATACCACGCACCGGCGTTATGGCGAGTCGCCGCATATTCAGCGCCCGGGTTGGCAAGGCCGACAATCAGTTTAATCGTCACGTTTCAATTCCTAAAGATTCCAGATTTGCCGCGTAGTTTACTGGTTGCCGCGCCGCTTGACAAAATTCTGCGACAGGTAGGGGAAAAATTGAATAATGACTCATTTGAACCATTAGAATTTCAAGCGGTTCAGTCGCTTATTTGTAAACTTTTGTCTCGATTGTACTCATTATTGTGACCATTCACGCAACTCATAAAAGACCCGTTGTCTATACTTTACACACAAGGATTAGGGACATTTTCCCTGCAACCCAGGTTCCGGAGGTGGCATATGAAACGCAGAAACGCTTCACGACTCGGTAACGTGCTAATGGGATTGGGCCTGTTCGTGATGGTAGCAGGTGTGGGTTACTCTATTTTAAACCAGTTACCGCAGCTTGACCTCCCGCAATACTTCGCGCATGGCGCGGTTCTGAGCATCTTCTTAGGTGCAGTTCTGTGGCTGGCAGGAGCGCGTGTGAGTGGTCATGAGCAGGTCAGCGACCGATACTGGTGGGTGCGTCACTACGATAAGCGCTGCCGCCGGGACGAGCATAAACACAGTTAACTCGGGGCTTTTTGCCGGGTGGCGCTGCGCTTACCCGGCCTACAAAACCCGTAGGCCCGTGCAAACGAAGTGCCGCCGGGCAATCTGTCAGAACGGCTCCTGAGGGAGCCGTTGTTGTATCAGAGATCCGCTAACGCCGCATCGCGATTCGGGTAGAACGCCAGGCGGCCAGGGATCGGCTGGACGCCAGCGCGCGCCATAGTGCGCAGGGGCTGGAATTCCAGATTACTGACACGCAGCTCGCAGCCGTCCGGCAGGCGATTCACAAAGCGCTGAAAAGCATCCAGTCCGCCAGCATCGAGCACCGGCACCGCGTCCCACTTCAGCACCACAATACGTTTTCCTGCGATACGTGATTCCAAATCGCTGAATAATCCTTCTGCCGCCGCAAAGAACAGCGGGCCGATAACGCGCAGCACCAGCACATCGTCCGGAACCTCAACATTCACCGGTGCAAGACGGGTCATCTGCGCAATGCGGCGCATAAACAGCAGCGACGCCAGTACAATCCCGACGCTGATGGCGATCACCATGTCAAACAGTACCGTCAGCGACATGCAAATCAGCATCACGATGATGTCGTCTTTCGGCGCACGGCGCAGGAGATGCACCACTTTATGCGCCTCGCTCATGTTCCACGCCACCATCAGCAGCAGAGCGGCCATCGCAGAGAGCGGCAGCCATGAGAGCAGAGGGGCGAGCGCGAGCAGGGCAAGGATCACCAGCAGGGAGTGAATCACGGCAGACACCGGCGAGGTCGCCCCGGCGCGGACGTTAGCGGCGGAACGGGCAATGGCGGCTGTGGCAGTAATACCGCCAAAGAATGGCGCGATAATATTGCCCAGCCCCTGACCGACCAGCTCACTGTTGGCTTTGTGCTTGGTGCCGGTCATGCCGTCGAGCACCACCGCGCAGAGCAGCGATTCAATTGCGCCGAGCATCGCCATCGAGAATGCAGCCGGTAGCAGGGCGCGCAGAGAATCCCAGCTCAGCGTGAAGTTCGAGCCGGGTAAGTTCCACGGCAGCACTAACTGTGGCAGAAGCTGCGGAATGCCGTTGCCCTGCGAACCGTCCGCCAGAATATAGTGGAACTGGGAGCCGATAGTCGCGACGTGTCCGCCGAGAATATTCACCACGCCCATCACCGCACAGCCCAGCAGCAGCGCAGGAAGATGTCCCGGCAGGCGGATGCCCAGCCGTGGCCAGAGAATTAAGGTGCCGAGCGTGACGATGCCGATCGCCGCATCGCCCAGATTCGCCGTCGGTAGAGCCATAAACAGCGCCCCGACCTTTTGCAGATAGTGTTCAGGAACGTGCGTGAGCTGCAAACCGAGGAAATCTTTGATTTGCATGGTCCCGATGGTGATACCGATCCCGGAGGTAAAGCCGAGCGTCACGGAAAGGGGGATGTACTCGATCAACCGACCAAAGCGTGCCAGGCCAAACAGAATCAAAAATACCCCAGACATCAGCGTCGCAACCAGTAGACCCGCCAGACCAAATTGCTGGGAAACCGGGTAGAGGATCACCACAAAAGCCGCCGTCGGGCCGGAGACACTAAAGCGCGAACCGCCGGTCAGGGCGATGACAATCCCGGCAACTGCCGAGGTATATAGCCCGTACTGAGGAGCCACGCCGCTGCCAATCGCCAGCGCCATTGCCAGCGGAATGGCAATAATCCCGACGGTTATCCCGGCGATAACATCACGTAGAAAACGTGATGAGGTGTATTTTTCTTTCCAGCAGGCGTCGATGAGGGCGCGAAAAGGCAGAACGTGTGAGGAGGTTATATTTTTCACAATTCTCGTTATCCGTGAGCACATCATCTGTCATGTGAATGGCAGGTGAAGGAGGTATTAATCATACAAATAAAGATAATAAACAAAAAAACCCGCCGCAGCGGGTTTTTGGGCCGTGTTCGATTAGTGTTCGAACATCGCAGAGATGGATTCTTCGTTGCTGATACGACGAATCGCTTCGGCCAGCATACCTGACAGGGTCAGGGTACGTACGTTTGGCAGCGCTTTGATCTCTTCACTTAATGGAATGGTGTCACAAACGACCACTTCGTCGATGACGGAGTTACGCAGGTTGTTGACCGCATTGCCAGAGAAGATCGGGTGAGTTGCATACGCAAATACACGCTTAGCACCACGTTCTTTCAGTGCTTCAGCGGCTTTGCACAGCGTGCCGCCGGTGTCGATCATGTCATCAACCAGCACACAGTCACGGCCAGCGACGTCACCGATGATGTGCATCACCTGAGAAACGTTAGCGCGCGGACGGCGTTTGTCGATGATAGCCATGTCGGTATCGTTGAGCAGTTTGGCAATCGCACGAGCACGAACCACGCCGCCGATATCTGGAGAAACCACGATTGGGTTGTCCAGATTCAGTTGCAGCATGTCTTCGAGCAGGATTGGGCTGCCGAATACGTTATCAACGGGAACGTCGAAGAAGCCCTGGATCTGCTCAGCGTGCAGGTCAACGGTCAGAACGCGGTCTACGCCTACGCTCGACAGGAAGTCAGCAACGACTTTAGCGGTAATCGGTACACGCGCTGAACGGACACGACGGTCCTGGCGAGCATAGCCGAAGTAAGGAATAACAGCCGTGATACGGCCTGCGGAAGCACGGCGCAGGGCATCGACCATAACAACCAATTCCATCAGGTTGTCGTTAGTTGGAGCACAGGTGGACTGGATGATGAAAATATCACCACCGCGTACATTTTCGTTAATTTGTACGCTGACTTCGCCGTCGCTAAAGCGACCTACAGCGGCGTCGCCGAGGGAAGTGTACAGGCGGTTGGCAATACGTTGTGCTAGTTCCGGGGTGGCGTTACCAGCAAAAAGCTTCATATCAGGCACGAGAAGAACCTCAGGCATGCGTCCAATGGTGGATAACATTCGCCACAAACTGTGCGGGCCAGGCGAACGCTATCCAGGCGGTGTATTAAAGAGCGCGATGCAACGTCTGGAACAGGGTGACGTTGTCACCGAAACTCAGTCTGCGCCAGAATGGTCTGCTGTAGCGGGGAAGTGTTCATCCCTCGCGCCACAAAACCATGCAGCCATTCCGGGGCTTGCTCTAGCACCTGACGTGCGGCGGATTCGGTGTCAAATTCAGCAAAAACACAGGATCCTGTGCCAGTCAGGCGCGACGGGGCGTATTCTAACAGCCAGGAAAGCACCGCATCAACCTCGCGAAAACGTTTTCTTGCGATAACCTCGCAATCGTTGCTGAATTCACATTTTAGTAACGTTTCTATTGACCGTACAGGTGTGTCACGTTTTAACGCCGGATCGCTGAAAATGACCGGGGTAGGAATGCTTACGCCAGGGTGAGCAATGAGATACCATTTTTCTGCGGGATCAGCCGGGGTAAGGATCTCACCGACGCCTTCGGCAAAGGCCGCATGACCCCGCACGAACACCGGGACATCCGCCCCAAGTGTCAGCCCCAGCGCGGCCAGTTCATCAGACGAAAGCCCACAGCCCCACAGATGGTTGAGTGCGACCAGTATGGTTGCCGCATTGGAAGACCCACCACCCAGACCGCCGCCCATCGGCAGACGTTTCTCAACACTGATATCAGCCCCGCTTCCTGGCGGAAGACGATGTGATTCATCAGCCGCCTTAATCAGCAACCGCGCCGCACGTACGATGAGGTTATCTTCATGCGCCACACCTTCGACAGGCGTCAGCAGCTGAATTTGTCCGTCATCACGTGGGGTGATAGAAATCGTGTCGCCATAATCGACAAACTGAAACAGCGTCTGCAGCAGGTGATAACCGTCAGCGCGTTGCCCGGTGATGTACAAAAACAGGTTCAGCTTTGCCGGAGAGGGCCATTGGGTCATCATTTAACGATCCAGTTATCCATTTTGAGCTTGATACGCTGGCCGCCTTCCGTCAGCTCCATATTAGCCGGCAACGCTGGTTTGCTTGCGCTGTCGTAGCCGCCGTACACCACTTTCCAGGTTTTGCCGTTCTGGGTGTAGTTCAGTTCGCTCAGGCGGTACTGGTCGTCAAGTTTGTAATCCGTGGCGTCACCCGGCAGGCCGAGGATCCACTGACGCAGACTGTTGAGCGGAATAGGCATTCCGGTCAGTTTGCCGATCATCTCTTCGGCGTCCGTCGCGGTGTAATGCTGACCTTTATTGTCGGTGATCTGCGCGGTACCCGGCTGAGCGTTCAGCTCAAGTTCAGTGCTGCCAAGCGGGTTCAGGAGCAGCAGGCGATAGCGATCCTGCCCGGTTTGCTGCCAGAAGAAGCGGGCGTAGACTTTTTGCTGATCGGACAGATAAGCAAACGCGCCGCGCGTCTGATATTGACTTAAATTGCGTACTTCTTGCTGGTGCTGACGCCACTGCGGGGAGTCAGGACTTTTGCCGGGGCCCTTGGGCGGAGTAATCGAGCAGGCGGTGAGTACCAGCGCCGCCAGCGGTAACAAGCGAATCAATCGGGCCATAGTCGTGACAAATCCTTGAGATGCGTTGCAGTTATAACCCTTAATGCTAGCGCCGGGCGGTGGCAGCGTCTACGTTCATATTGTCTTAAATCATGAAATTAGCCTGGACGGCCAATTACTCCGAAAGGGGGCGCTCTCTTTTATTGATCTCGCGCATCCTGTATGATGCGACCTGCTAACCTTATTAACGCTGGTACTACTCCCGCTCACATGACCCTTTTAGCACTCGGTATCAACCACAAAACAGCCCCGGTTTCGCTGCGAGAACGCGTAACGTTTTCGCCGGATACGCTCGACCAGGCGCTGGATAGCCTGCTTGCGCAACCGATGGTGCAAGGCGGCGTGGTGCTCTCTACCTGCAACCGTACCGAGCTATACCTGAGCGTTGAAGAACAAGACAATCTGCATGAAGCCCTCATTCGCTGGTTGTGTGAATACCACAATTTGAACGAAGAAGAGCTGCGCAACAGCCTGTACTGGCATCATGATAATGATGCGGTCAGCCATCTTATGCGCGTCGCCAGCGGCCTCGATTCGCTGGTCCTTGGCGAACCTCAGATCCTCGGTCAGGTCAAAAAAGCCTTTGCCGATTCTCAAAAAGGGCATTTAAAAGCCAGCGAACTGGAACGTATGTTCCAGAAATCCTTCTCCGTCGCTAAGCGTGTGCGAACCGAAACCGACATTGGTGCCAGTGCGGTTTCCGTTGCCTTCGCAGCCTGTACCCTTGCGCGTCAAATTTTTGAATCGCTCTCAACCGTTACCGTGCTGCTTGTCGGCGCTGGTGAAACCATTGAGCTGGTGGCGCGTCATCTGCGCGAACACAAGGTCAAGCAGATGATTATTGCCAACCGAACCCGTGAGCGCGCGCAGGTATTGGCAGATGAAGTGGGCGCAGAGGTGATTGCCCTCAGCGACATCGATGAACGCCTGAAAGACGCGGACATTATTATCAGTTCAACCGCCAGCCCACTGCCGATTATTGGCAAAGGGATGGTGGAGCGTGCGCTGAAATCGCGTCGTAATCAGCCCATGCTGCTGGTGGATATTGCCGTTCCGCGCGACGTCGAACCCGAAGTGGGCAAGCTGGCAAACGCCTATTTATACAGCGTTGACGATCTGCAAAGCATCATTTCGCATAACCTCGCCCAGCGTAAAGCGGCGGCGGTGCAGGCAGAAACAATCGTCGAGCAAGAATCCAGCGAATTTATGGCCTGGCTGCGCGCGCAAAGCGCCAGTGAGACGATTCGCGAATACCGTGGTCAGGCGGAACAGGTACGTGACGATCTGACCGCCAAAGCGATGGCAGCCCTTGAACAGGGCGGCGATCCGCAGATTATTATGCAGGACCTGGCGTGGAAACTGACCAACCGGTTAATCCATGCCCCAACCAAATCACTTCAACAGGCTGCCCGTGACGGGGATGATGAACGCCTGAACCTTCTGCGCAACAGCCTCGGGCTGGAATAGCGCCACACACCCATTTTCTATTACAAGGTGCATTTACGCCTATGAAGCCCTCTATCGTCGCCAAACTGGAAGCTCTGTACGAGCGCCATGAAGAAGTTCAGGCCCTGCTCGGCGATGCCGCGACTATTGCTGACCAGGATCGTTTTCGCGCTCTGTCGCGCGAATATGCGCAGCTGAGTGACGTTGCGCGTTGTTTTACCGACTGGCGCCAGATTCAGGAAGATATTGAAACTGCGCAGATGATGCTCGACGACCCTGAAATGCGCGAAATGGCGCAGGAAGAGTTGCAGGACGCCAAAGCTCGTGCGGAAGAGATGGAGCAACAGCTCCAGGTTCTGCTGCTGCCGAAAGACCCGGATGATGAGCGCAATGCGTTTGTCGAAGTGCGTGCCGGAACCGGCGGTGACGAAGCCGCGCTGTTTGCGGGCGATCTGTTCCGTATGTACAGCCGCTATGCGGAATCTCGCCGCTGGCGTGTCGAAATCATGAGCGCCAACGAAGGCGAGCACGGTGGATATAAAGAAGTGATCGCCAAAATTAGCGGCGATGGCGTTTATGGCCGTCTGAAGTTTGAATCCGGCGGCCATCGCGTGCAGCGCGTTCCGGCGACCGAATCGCAGGGACGTATCCACACGTCAGCGTGTACCGTTGCTGTCCTGCCTGAAGTGCCAGAGGCTGAACTGCCGGATATCAACCCAGGCGATCTGCGTATTGATACCTTCCGTTCCTCTGGTGCGGGCGGCCAGCACGTTAACACCACTGATTCCGCGATCCGTATCACCCACTTGCCAACGGGCATTGTGGTGGAGTGTCAGGACGAGCGTTCGCAGCACAAAAACAAAGCTAAAGCCTTGTCGGTTCTGGGCTCGCGCATTCGAGCCGCCGAAATCGCTAAACGTCAGCAGGCCGAAGCCTCAACCCGCCGCAACCTGTTGGGCAGCGGCGATCGCAGCGATCGTAACCGCACCTATAACTTCCCGCAGGGGCGCGTGACTGACCACCGTATCAACCTGACGATTTACCGTCTGGACGAGACGATGGAAGGCAAACTCGATTCCTTGATCGAGCCTATCGTGCAGGAATTCCAGGCCGATCAGCTGGCAGCGCTGGCTGAGCAGGACTAATGGATTTTCAGGCCTGGTTACGCGCCGCCGTGAGCGAGCTTTCCACCAGTGAAAGCCCGCGTCGCGATGCCGAAATCTTGCTGGAACATGTTACCGGCAAGGCGCGGACGTTTATTCTGGCGTTCGGCGAGACGCAACTGACCGCCGCGCAAGAACAACAGCTTGCAATGCTGCTGGCCCGTCGTAAAACGGGTGAGCCGGTGGCGCATTTGACCGGCGAGCGGGAGTTCTGGTCGCTGCCGCTGTATGTCTCAGCGGCCACGTTGATCCCGCGTCCGGACACGGAATGTCTGGTGGAACAGGCGCTGGCACGTCTGCCTGATAGCTCCTGTCGCATTCTGGATTTAGGCACCGGCACCGGCGCGATTGCGCTGGCGCTGGCGAGCGAACGCCCGGATTGTCAGGTAACGGCGGTCGACGTGATGCCGGATGCGGTTGAACTGGCACAGCGTAACCTTGAGCGTCTGGATTTTCGCAACGTTCAGATTTTGCACAGCAGCTGGTTTAGTGCGGTTTCAGATCAGCAATTTGAGATGATTGTCAGCAATCCGCCGTATATCGATCAACACGATCCGCATCTGTCGCAGGGTGATGTACGTTTCGAGCCGCTGACGGCGCTGGTCGCCGCTAACGAAGGTCTTGCTGATATCGAACACATTATTAGCAGCGCACGCGAACATCTGGTGTCCGGCGGCTGGCTGCTGCTGGAGCACGGCTGGACGCAAGGGCAGGCGGTGCGCGCGCTGTTTTGCGCAGCAGGGTACGAGAGTGTCGAAACCTGCCGTGACTACGGCAATAACGACCGCCTGACGCTCGGGAAATTGCCATGAGCGCGTTTAGCATCTTGATAACCCTGCATATCGCTGCCGTGGTGCTGACTATCAGCTTTTTTGTAGTGCGTTACTGGTGGCGTTACAGCAATCATCCGCTGAGCAACGCCCGATGGGTGCGTGTTGCGCCGCACTGCATCGACACGATTTTGTTCCTTTCAGGCGCCGGTTTAATGTGGCTGACGGGCTATCTGCCCTTTACTGATAAAGGCACATGGCTGACTGAAAAGCTGTTTGGCGTTATCATCTACATCGTTTTGGGTTTTATCGCGCTTGGACGTCGTCGTCCGCGCAGCCAGCAGACCGGATTTATTGCCTTTCTGCTGGGGCTGGTGGTGCTGTACATCATCATTAAACTCGCCACCACAAGAATACCGTTACTGGGGTAAGTATGAGGTCCTTAGCCGATTTCGAATTTAATAAAGTACCGCTTTGCGATGGAATGGTCCTGATCTCAGAGATGATCCGCGACGATTTCACCTCACAGTGGGTCTACGATGAGCTGGAAAATCTGGCAAGTATGGCGCGTGAAGAGATCAGTCAGGCGCGTCCTCAGGACTGGCAGCTGGAGAAGCTTATCGAGCTGTTCTACGGCGAATGGGGCTTTTGCGACACGCGCGGCGTGTATCGTCTTTCCGACGCGCTGTGGCTGGATCAGGTACTGAAAAACCGTCAGGGTAGCGCTGTTGCTCTGGGGGCCGTATTGCTGTGGGTTGCCAACCGGCTGGATATTCCGCTGGTGCCGGTCATTTTCCCGACGCAGATGATTCTGCGCGCGGAGTGGCTGGACGGCGAAATGTGGCTGATCAACCCGTTTAACGGTGACACGCTGGACGAGCACACGCTGGATGTCTGGCTGAAGGGTAATATCAGCCCGGTAGCAGAACTGTTTAACGAAGATCTCGATGAAGCGGATAACGCAGAAGTGGTGCGCAAGCTGCTGGATACGCTGAAATCGGCGCTGATGGAAGAGCGGCAGATGGAGCTTGCCCTGCGTGCGAGCGAAGTGCTGCTGCAGTTCAACCCGGAAGATCCGTATGAGATCCGTGACCGTGGCCTTATCTACGCGCAGCTGGAATGTGAGCACGTAGCGCTCAATGATTTGAACTACTTTGTTGAGCAGTGCCCGGAAGATCCGATAAGCGAAATGATCCGTGCGCAGATCAACGCGATCGCGCACAAACAAATTACACTGCATTAATCTTAATTCCGATTCACACCTGAATAAGGCGATCCTATGAAACAAAAAGTGGTTAGCATTGGTGATATCAACGTGGCAAACGACCTGCCGTTCGTGCTGTTTGGTGGCATGAACGTTCTGGAATCCCGCGACCTTGCCATGCGTATCTGCGAACACTACGTGACCGTAACCCAGAAACTGGGCATCCCGTACGTGTTTAAAGCCTCTTTTGACAAAGCCAACCGCTCTTCCATCAACTCTTACCGTGGCCCAGGTCTGGAAGAAGGGATGAAAATTTTCCAGGAGCTGAAACAGACCTTTGGCGTGAAAGTGATCACCGACGTGCATGAAGCGTCACAGGCGCAGCCAGTTGCTGAGGTAGTGGATGTGATTCAGCTTCCGGCCTTCCTGGCGCGTCAGACCGACCTGGTTGAAGCGATGGCGAAGACCGGTGCAGTCATCAACGTGAAGAAACCACAGTTCGTGAGCCCTGGTCAGATGGGTAACATCGTCGATAAATTTATCGAAGGCGGCAACGACCAGATCATTCTGTGTGACCGTGGCGCGAACTTTGGTTACGACAACCTGGTGGTCGACATGCTGGGCTTCAGCGTGATGAAGAAAGTGTCCAATAACTCACCGGTTATCTTTGACGTGACCCACGCCCTGCAGTGCCGTGACCCGTTTGGCGCCGCATCCAGCGGTCGTCGTGGTCAGGTGACTGAACTGGCGCGCGCCGGTATGGCGACAGGTCTCGCCGGTCTGTTCATCGAAGCGCACCCGGATCCGGCCAACGCGAAATGCGACGGTCCATCCGCGCTGCCGCTGGATAAGCTCGAGCCGTTCCTGAAACAGATCAAAGCGATTGACGATCTGGTGAAAAGCTTCGACGAGCTGGATACCAGCAACTAATCTTTGAGCTAATAAAAAAACCCGCCACGGCGGGTTTTTTTATGCCCGGCGCGCGGGTTATACGTTACTGTCGGTCTTGTAGGCCGGGTAAGGCGAAGCCGCCACCCGGCAAAACAGTTCAGACAAAGAACGTCAGGCAAAAATCGTCATCAGATACGCGATAAACAGCGCCAGATGCGCCGCGCCGTTTAGCACGTTGGTGCGTCCGGTCGAAAACGAAATCTGACACAGCAGCAACGACGCCACCATCACAATCATCTCTGGCGCACCCAGCGCAAAGTGCAGGTCATTCCCGGTCATAAAGGCAATCAACGTCACTACCGGTACGGTGAGTGAAATCGTCGCCAGCACGGAACCAAAGAACAGGTTCATTGCGCGCTGCACCTGGTTGCTGAGAACCGCTTTCAGAGCGCCTAAACCTTCTGGTGACAGAATCAGCAAGGCGACCAGGAAGCCGGTAAAGGCCACAGGGGCGTTCAGCTCGGTCAGCAAGGTTTCCAGCGGATTTGCATTCATTTTGGTGACCGCGATTACCGCAATCAGATGTACGATCAGCCAAACCGTATGCCACAGGCTGCTGTGCGCAGAAGGCTTACCGTGGTGCGGGTCATCGTCGTCGCCGTCATCTTCATGCTCGTAGACGAACAGGCTTTGGTGCGTTTTGGTTTGAATCAGCAGGAAAACGCCGTACATGGCGGCGGAAATGAGCGCGACCAGCAGCGCCTGCCCGGTGGTGAAATTGGCGCCCGGCAGTGCCATTGGGAACACCAGTACAATAATTGCCAGCGGGAAGAGGGCGATCAGATACTGTTTAATACCAAACAGGTTCATATACTGAGTGGCGAATTTGCCCCCGCCCAAAAGCAGCGAGAAGCCTACCAGACCGCCGGTCACAATCATAATGATCGAATACAGCGTATCGCGCATCAGAGTCGGTGCGGCATCGCCGGTTGCCATCAATGCGGAAATTAAGCTTACTTCGAGAATAACAACGGAAAGACTTAAAATCAGAGAGCCGTAGGGTTCGCCCAGGCGGTGCGCCAGTACGTCGGCGTGGCGAACAACGCTAAATGCGCTGGATAAAATACCAATAAGAGCAAGAATGTTAATTCCAACGACCACTGGCAGTGACTGGCTACTTCCCCAGAAGAGCAGCACGGCCAGTGCCACAAGCGGGAAAATAAGCGACGTCTCCTTGTGGCGGGTCTTAACCGCCTCATGTGTTGTTGTCATGTGATACTCCGTGAATGCAGGTGATTGTAATTATAGAATGAAATTGCAGGCCATTAAACTAACAGAAAACAGATAATTTCCAGTGATGTTTTACTTAATTTTACGTCACAGTGGCTATTTTTATCAAAGCGCCTGTAAAATCGCTTTTAATCTAAATACACACTAAATAACAGTGGATTAAGTTCATTAATTTCACACAATTGTCATTTTGACTGGCAACGGTAACCCCTATCGACCACACTTACCTTTTTGACTCAAAAGAGGTGAGTGATGCCCTATAAATCAAAAAACGATCTGCCTGACAGCGTCCAGCACGTTCTGCCGTCCCACGCGCAGGAAATCTACAAAGAGGCGTTTAACAGCGCCTGGGAGCAATATAAGGATAAAGAGGACCGTCGCGATGACGCCAGCCGCGAAGAGACCGCCCATCGCGTCGCCTGGGCGGCTGTCAAACACGATTATGAAAAAGGGGAGGATGAGAAATGGCATAAAAAGAAATAGTGCCCTTATGATTAGCCACCTCTGTTTTGACTTTTCCGGCTGTTGAACTTTCGTTGTATTGCAACTGGCCTGTGAATTGCTTATCGTTTATTAACTGCTGTCAAAATGAGCAGAAACGAAAATGCCGGGAAGGCGTAAAAGATGTCGCACGGAAGCATGCAGTGGCGGAGGTGGTAAAGTGTTAACGCGTGATTTCTTAATGAAGGCAGATTGTAAGACGGCATTTGGTGCTATTGAGGAATCGCTTCTCTGGTCGGCTGAACAACGTGCTGCGTCGCTTGCGGCGACGATGGCCTGCCGCCCGGATGAAGGCCCGGTATGGATATTTGGTTATGGTTCGCTGATGTGGAATCCCGCGCTGGAGTATGTGGAATCCGCAACGGGTACGCTTCCTGGCTGGCATCGCGCATTTTGTCTGCGCCTCACTGCCGGTCGCGGTAGCGCCTGTCAGCCTGGCCGGATGCTTGCACTGAAAGAGGGCGGGCGCACCACCGGCGTCGCCTATCGTCTGCCAGACGATACCCTCGAGGACGAGCTGGCGCTGCTGTGGAAGCGTGAAATGATCACCGGCTGCTATTTGCCGAGCTGGTGCAAACTGGAGCTCGACGACGGACGCACCGTCAATGCGCTGGTCTTTATCATGGACCCGCGCCATCCGCTGTATGAATCCGATACCCGAACACAGGTCATTGCGCCACTGATTGCCGCAGCCAGCGGGCCGCTGGGAACCAATGCCCAGTATCTGTTCTCACTCGATCAGGAACTGACGCGCTTAGGGATGCAGGATGATTGCCTGAACGAGCTAGTGACGAAGGTCAAAGCCTTGATTGAAGGGGATTCCCGCGAAGCGTCATTGCGCCCGGGTTTTGCCTGATAAAAAAAAGCCGGGTGGCGGCTGCGCCTTACCCGGCCTACAAAAGCCAATTAGATCAACGGTTTTGTAGGCCTGTGCAAACGCAGTACCGCCAGGCAGCTTTTTCAGGCAGCGACGTAGCTGACAGAGTGCTCCAGCGACTGGCTGTGGCTGTCAATCAACACATCCCAGGTGCCGGTGTAAGGCACGGTTAACCACGCATTGTCTTTATTCTGCACACTGAGAATATCTGCCTGCGACGACTTCTGCGCTTTCGCGCTCATCAGATGAATATGGCAGCGCTCAGAGCAGCGCACGACTACCGTATCCCCGCCAAACAGTTTCAAACTTGTTTTTACCAGTGCCATTTTTTACCCCGTTGTCCCGAAAAACGCGCTCCCTGCGGTTAATCCTGAGCGTGATGTTGTTCACAATTCACTCATGGCATAACACCAAAGGGGAAGGGAGAGGATGCTGATTTTGATCAAAAAATGGCATAACGTTTAAACAAAAATGACAAAATGCCTGAAAGGGTTCAGCTGGCGCGTATTTGAACAGGCCAATACGCGCCACACTAAAATTATATGCGGAAATGCCCCGCCGTTTCAGCAAGGTCGCCCGCCTGGCTTTGCAGAGCGCTCGCCGCAGCGGCGGATTCCACCACCAGTTCGGCGTTTTGCTGCACCATACGGTCAAGATGCGTTACGGCGTGGTTGATCTCGTGAATGCCTTTCATCTGTTCGCTGGTCGCGATGGTGATTTCACGCATGATCCCGGACACGCTGCCGATAGTCGAGCGGATCTCATCCATGCTTTCACCGGCCAGATGTACATACCGCGAACCGGTCGCCACGCTGTCGGCGGTTGAATCGATCAGCGTTTTGATCTCCTTGGCCGCCTGTGCGCTGCGACTTGCCAGACTGCGTACTTCCCCGGCGACTACCGCAAATCCGCGACCTTGCTCACCCGCACGGGCCGCTTCTACCGCTGCGTTCAGCGCCAGGATATTGGTCTGGAAGGCAATTCCGTCAATGACGCTGGTGATATCACCGATTTTAGCCGACGCCACTTCAATGGATTGCATGGTACTGATGGCCTGAGAAACCACTTCGCCCCCGCGTGAGGCCGCTGCCGAGGCTTTGCTTGCCTGATCGTTAGCTTCCGCCGCCGATTCGGTGGACTGGGTGACAGAGGCGGTGATCTGCTCCACGGCGCTGGCGGTTTCGCGCAGGCTGGAAGCCGCCTGCTCGGTACGGCCAGAGAGATCCTGGTTGCCTGCGGCAATTTCGCGCGCGGCATTTTTGACCGAGGAGCTGGCGTCGCGTAACTGCACCATCACCGTCGAGAGTTTGTCGCTAAAGGCGTTAAAGGCCTGGGCAATTTCTGCCACTTCGTCCTGGCCGTTATCCGGCAGACGCTGCGATAAATCGTTGGTGCCGTTGGCGATGGCGTGCATCGCGTCGCGAATATTCGACAGACGTTTCAGCAGGCGTGCAATGGTGAAGTGGACAATTGCGCCGCTCAGCAGCACCAGAATGATCAGCGACAAAGCAGATGCTTTCAACAAGGAACGCATCCCGGAGGTGGCGTCGTTACTGTCGAGCGCCACGATAAGCAGCCAGTGCGTGCCTGCCACCGGTGTGGCGACAAAGGTTTTCTCCACGCCGCCCAATGTACCGTCGATTTCGTGGCCTTTTTTCAGCTCGTTAATATCAACGCCATTGATCGCTTCTGCAAAGGGTTTGAGCGTCAGCGCCGGATCGTTGGCGGCAATTACCGTACCGTCGCTGTCAATCAGCAGACCACTGCTGGCGGGTGTCGGGTGAATACCACGCACGTTAGCCACCACGCTGTCCATCGCCACATCTCCGGCGACCACTGCTTTCAATGCACCGTTTTCTTTTACCGGCACAGCAAACGTCACGACCAGCTTACCGGTGCCAGCATCGACATACGGGGCAGTGACCACCGGCGCATCGGCGCTGACTACCTGCTGATACCACGGGCGCACGGTCGGATCGTAATCCGCTGGCACGCCCGCCGGATCGGAGAATTTCGCCGTTTTGCTGGCGTAACCGATGTAGACGTTGGTGAAACCGCCCGCTTGTGCCAGCTGTTTAAATACCGGAACCGGGTCGTCGCTCAGGGCCACAGATTGCGCAGAGGCAATGACCGTTAATTTGCTGTTGACCCAGTCGGCAATGGCGAGATTATGACTGGCGCTGGTACTGGCCAGAATATCGCGTTGCGATTGCTGGTTATCCTGACGTGTGACCTGGAAATTAATGACGGTATTAAGAAGAAGGGCGACGAGCAGACAACCTGTCGTCGCGGCGATGATACGGGCACGGATTGACCTTAACATATGCTGAATACCTGCTGAGTTGGCTTAAGGTGCGTATCGGCAACTCGAGCAGGAACTTGATGGTGCAACCGCGTCCATAAGTAAAAAATATGTTTACGGTTTTATTATTAAAAAGCTAATACTTTGTCGGCGGAAAGAGTCCACTGCGCCAGCTCAACCAGAGTACCGATTTCAACCCCCTCGATCAGCGGCAGGGGAGTGATCCCGCGTCCGTCGGTGCAGGTTTTACATAGCTTCACCGGGACGTTCTGCGCGGTGAGGATTTCCAGCATCTGCTGAATGTTATACCCCTCGGCGGGTTTTTGTCCTTTCAGCCCGGCGGTGACGGCATCTGACATTAAAAACAGTCGCAGATCCAGTTCGCTATCCTGATCGCGCAGAGCGATGGCAAGACGCAGGCTGTTAAACAGGGATTCACTTCCATAGGCCGCTCCGTTGGCGACGATCACGATTTTTTGCATGTTCACTCCTGTAGATAGCAAGGCGGGAAAAATATCTGTTGCCTATGCTACCGCGCTGGCGAGGAAGAATACAAAGTTGCTTCAGGATAATCCTGAAATTCCCCTTTGGGCTGCAAAAACTTCCAGAACGCGTTAAGGTTACAGCTGTATAGACATGCGATCTGGATCACAGTTACGACCTTAATGATGGCTTTACCTCACCTTCGTTCTCTGTTGTTGCTCCTGCTTATTCCGGCTGGAGCCGTTTTTGCTGCGCCCGGTTCTTTTGAACAGCAGGCGCGAAATCCCTTTGATAACAATGGTGATGGCCTGCCGGATCTCGGTTTAGCCAAACCAACCGGCGAAAGTGAAAAACATCTGGCAGAGATGGTGAAAGCTTTTGGTGAAGCCAGTATGACTGACAACGGTCTGACGACAGGGGAGCAGGCGCGTCAGTTTGCGTTTGGTCAGGTGCGCGACGCCGTCAGCGGGGAAGTCAATCAACAGATTGAATCCTGGCTTTCGCCGTGGGGGAATGCCAGCGTCGATTTGCTGGTGGATGACGACGGGAAATTTACTGGCAGCAGCGGGCGATGGTTCATCCCCTGGCAGGACAACAATCGTTATCTGAGCTGGAGCCAGCTGGGGCTGACGCAGCAAACCGACGGTCTGGTGAGCAACGCCGGAATTGGTCAGCGCTGGGTTGCCGGAAAATGGCTGCTCGGATACAACACCTTTTACGATAATCTGCTGGATGAAAATCTCCAGCGAGCCGGGCTGGGTGCCGAAGCGTGGGGCGAAAATCTGCGTTTGTCGGCAAATTATTATCAGCCGTTTGCCAGCTGGCGCGACAGCTCTGACGTGCAGGAACAGCGGATGGCGCGAGGATACGATGTGACCGCGAAAGCCTGGCTACCCTATTTTCAGCATCTGAATACCAGCGTCAGCTTTGAGCAATATTTTGGCGATAGCGTTGATCTGTTTCGTAGCGGCACTGGGTATCACAACCCAATGGCGGTCAATCTTGGGCTGGATTATACGCCGGTACCGTTGTTGACGTTTTCTGCGGCACACAAGCAGGGGGAAAGCGGCGTCAGCCAGAATAACCTCGGCATGAAACTCAACTACCGTTTTGGCGTCCCGCTGAAAAAGCAGTTGTCATCGGATGAAGTAGCCGCCACGCGCTCCCTGCGCGGGAGCCGCTATGACTCACCGAATCGCGCAAATCTTCCGGTGATGGAGTTCCGCCAGCGCAAAACGCTGTCGGTGTATCTGGCGACGCCGCCGTGGGATTTACATTCGGGTGATACCGTCAATGTGAAACTGCAAATTCGCAGCACGCACGGAGTGAGACAACTTCACTGGCAGGGCGATACGCAGGCGTTAAGTTTGACTTCGCCGCCTGATGCGAAAAGCAGCGAGGGTTGGAGCGTGATTATGCCCGCCTGGGATGCAAGTGAAGGCGCAACGAACCGCTGGCGGCTGTCGGTGGTGGTCGAGGATGAAGACGGGCAGCGTGTCTCTTCCAATGAGATCACGCTCTCTCTGTCGCAGCCGCTGATGGCGGTGCCTGATGACGATCCGAGATGGAAACTGCTGCCGGACGAATGAATTAGAAAATACGCTCCTGGTGAACCCAAACGGCCGCTTCAACACGAGATTTGAGCTTCATCTTCTTGAGCATGTGTTTGACGTGAACTTTGACCGTGCTTTCGGTGATATCCAGACGACGGGCGATCATTTTGTTCGGCAGTCCCTGAGCAATCAACTTCAGAATATCGCGCTCGCGCGGGGTTAACTGAGTCACATCGCGGTCAGAGGTGGCGCGGTTGGCGCGCAGACTGGCGGCGAGTACCGGCGTTAAGGCTTCGCTCAGGACCATTTCACCAGCGGCGGCCTGTTGCAGGGCTTTCAGCAGATCTTCCGGTTCCATATCTTTGAGCAGATACCCGTCTGCGCCGCGTTTCAGCGCAGTGACCACGTCTTCTTCATGGTTGGACACGCTAAACACCACGATGCGCCCGGAGAGAGATTTTTCGCGCAGCTTATCCAGCGTTTCCAGCCCGTTCATGCCCGGCATATTGAGATCGAGCAGGATCAAATCAGGATCGAGTGACTCGGCAAGTTCAATACCCTGTTCCCCGTTGCTGGCTTCTCCCACCACGGTAATATCTGCCGCCATGCTGACAAGTTGTTTAACGCCGGTGCGCAGCATCGGATGATCGTCGATTAACAGGATGGTTGCCGCTTCCTGATTAGTCATGGTTTTCTCCTTGGGAAGTGATTAGAGGCTTTTCGGGAATAAAGGTCACTACGACTTCAGTGCCGCCAGACTCTCCCCGGCGAACCTGGCAATCCCCGCGCAGACTTTGCGCGCGGTCTCGCATAATAATTAAACCATAGTGGTTGGTTCGTTCAGCGTTTTCTGGCACGCCGCAGCCGTTATCCTGCACCGTCAGTTTCACCTGGTTATCGTGACAGGTGACGGCCACTGTCACCGCCGTCGCATCGGCGTGTTTGAGCGCATTGCTCAGGGCTTCGCGGGCGATTTGCAACAGATGAATGGCCTGATGAGAGGGGACAAAACGTGGTGGGAGCTGGTAATCCAGCTTCACCGGGAACCCCAGTCGGGCGCTAAATTCCTGACAGCTTGATTCTAATGCCGGGCGCAAACCCGGTTCGGTGAGCTGCAAACGGAAAGTCGTCAGCAGTTCGCGCAACTGCACCCATGAGGTGTTCAGCTCGTTGCGAATCTGGCTCAACAGCTGTTTGCTGGTGGCGGGCAGGGCGTCGTCCTGCATTTGCAGACAGCTGACCTGCATTTTGATACAGGAGAGCGACTGCGCGATTGAGTCATGCAGTTCGCGGGCAATGGTTGCGCGCTCTTCCATGACGATCAGCTGTTGCTGTTTTTCCTGATGACGATCGAGCGCCAGGGTCGCGGTGAGCTGCTCCACCAGGGTGTCGACCAACTGCTGTTGATCGTGACTCAAATGACGACCAGTCGGCAGCGTCGCCAGTAAAATGCCGTACTGGGTGTGGCTGTCCGTCAGGCGCCATTTCAGCGTGGTGCCACTGCTGGCGGCTACAGGCAAGCCGCGCGGACAGAGGTGACAGCCCTTGTCATCACAGGTCATGTCTGACTGACAGGTAAATTCCTGATGATTCTCTTCATCTTCGACGTCGTAAACGCGCAGTTCGATATCGTGCAGCAGCGTCAGATTTTGCAGGCCGTTAAGCACCGGTGAAAGACGCTCGCACAGCGGAACTTGCGAATGCAGGCGGCGGTTGGCCTGCCACAGAAATGAGAGAATCTCGTTCTTTTGCTCCAGACCAGCGGTTTTTTCCTGCACCCGTTTTTCCAGCACCGCGTAGCTTTCGGCGAGTTCTCCGGACATATCATTCAGGGCCTGGCCGAGCATCGCCATTTCATTGCGACCGCTGATATTCGCCCGTTGGGTGAAATCACGCTGGGTCACCGCACGGGCCACGGCCAGCAGTTGTTTCCAGGGGTGCAGCAGGCGGGCGCGGAGCCAGACGATAGTGAAGGCCAGCAGCAGCGCCATAAAAATCGCCATCACCCGATGGACCATCACCACGCGCTCAATGCGCATTTCGGTCGAGGAGTCGAAAGAGGAGACCAACGTATCGATGCGGGCGACAAAACTGGCGACGTCACCGGCGACTGTGTCGGGGCTATACGCCTGTTGCAGGCCCGGTTTCAGCCGACTGTGCCAGTAACCCTGTAGCGCGTTAAGCTGGTTAGTCTGACCGTCGCGCTGGGCGGCGATTTCCAGTTCAGGGCTGAATGCGGTACGCTCCATCTCATCGAGCAACGGTTTGTCTTCCGCCGTCAGCGGGACAGCTGCCAGCAGGCGATAACTCTGCATGCGCAGGGAACCTGCCTTGTTGATGGCATGGGCGCTACCCTGTACGCCCTGAACCAGCCAACCAGAGATCGCCATGCCGGTCACACCAATCGCGGTGGACAGCATAACAATAAGGGCCAGCTGATTAACCAGCGTCAGCGGGGAGAAGAGTCGTTTTAACATGGGCTTGCCGGGCTCCTGATTTTGCCTGCCTCCAGGAATGGCGCTATTTTCATGCATCCCCTGGAGTATACCCATACCAACAAAGGATTACCCCTAAATTGCCACTGGGGTAATAGTCAGGGGAAGGGCAGCGCCCTAAACCGTCAGCACCGTTATAAAACCACACCTTTTTTGCCGAAAAACCCTACTCACTAAGGATGATGGCGATTTTTTGTCCGTCAAACCGTCAACTTTTCCTTTGATTTATATCAACTTACCGCCTGCTTAAAACCCTAATGTTTGCAGCATCATTCGATAATCAGAGGTGTCTATGAGTCACTCATCCGCCCAGGAAAGGGCTTCCGGTGCTGTTATAACAGAATGGCATCCGGAAGATCCGGAGTTCTGGAAACAGCGTGGCCAGCGTGTTGCAAGTCGTAATTTATGGATTTCTGTTCCGTGTTTGTTGTTGGCATTCTGTGTCTGGATGCTGTTTAGTGCAGTGGCAGTGAACTTGCCCAAAGTGGGCTTTACCTTTACCACCGATCAGCTGTTTATGCTGACGGCATTACCGGCGCTTTCTGGCGCTTTGCTGCGTGTTCCTTACGCATTTATGGTTCCGTTGTTTGGCGGTCGTCGCTGGACGGCGTTCAGCACCGGCATCATGATCATCCCTTGCGTGTGGCTGGGTTTTGCAGTGCAGGACACCTCTACGCCATTCAGCGTGTTCGTGACCATCGCATTGCTGTGCGGTTTTGCCGGGGCTAACTTTGCTTCCAGCATGGCGAATATCAGCTTCTTCTTCCCGAAACAAAAACAGGGCGGCGCACTGGGTATCAACGGCGGCCTGGGTAACATGGGCGTGAGCGTAATGCAGTTGATCGCACCGCTGGCCATTTCCATGTCTATCTTCGCGGTGTTTGGCGGAACGGGTGTGGAACAAGCCGATGGTTCTAAATTGTTCCTGGAAAACGCGGCCTGGATTTGGGTTCCGTTCCTGGTGGTATTCACCCTGGCGGCCTGGTTCTTTATGAACGATCTGTCGGCGTCTAAAGCGTCCCTGAGCGAGCAGTTGCCGGTTCTGAAACGTGCGCACCTGTGGATCATGGCGCTGCTGTATCTGGCGACGTTCGGCTCGTTTATCGGTTTCTCTGCCGGGTTCGCGATGCTGTCAAAAACTCAGTTCCCGGAAGTGCAGATTTTGCATTTCGCCTTCTTCGGTCCGTTTATCGGTGCACTGGCACGTTCTACCGGCGGGATGATTTCTGACCGTCTGGGCGGGACCCGCGTGACGCTGGTGAACTTCATCATGATGGCCGTTTTCTGTGCGCTGCTGTTCCTGACTCTGCCGACTAACGGCCAGGGCGGTAACTTTATCGCCTTCTTCGCTGTCTTCATGGGCCTGTTCCTGACGGCCGGTCTAGGGAGTGCTTCTACCTTCCAGATGATCTCGGTTATCTTCCGTAAGCTGACCACCGATCGTGTGAAAGCGCAGGGCGGGAGCGAAGAACAAGCAATGCGTGAAGCGGCGACAGATACCGCGGCGGCGCTGGGCTTTATCTCAGCGATTGGCGCTATCGGTGGTTTCTTCATTCCAAAATCATTTGGTATCTCCCTGGAGCTGACCGGCTCCCCGGCAGGTGCAATGAAAGTCTTCCTCGTCTTCTACATCGCCTGCGTATTTATTACGTGGCTGGTGTATGGCCGAAATACTAAGAAAAATAAGTAAGTGTGATTATCCGTTTACGCGGCCTTCGGGCCGCGTTTTTTTATTCTGAACTTAGTTACAACATACTTTTCTGTCGGTTGATATTGGCGCAGGGTGAAACACTGTGATCGCCATCGCTTTGCAGGGACATCTACCCCTTAATACCTAAGATGTTAAATAAAGCCATGCTCTTTGTACGATAAATAAAAAATACATATAAAAAACATATAGTTAAAAAATAAATTTTTATACCGCTTTGGTGGTATTTGCTCTAATACCTCGCGCAAGAGAGCCCGCTCGCCTTGATCGTTATCAATTCCCGCCATCTTTCATAGCGTTACCTTCGCTGCAAATCAGCAATGTCGATTTAGAGAGCCACAGGCTCCACACAGGAGATACCCGATGAGCAAATTTTTGGACCGGTTTCGCTACTTCAAGCAGAAGGGCGAAACTTTTGCCGATGGGCACGGCCAGGTTCTGGAAACCAACCGGGACTGGGAAGACGGATACCGTCAGCGTTGGCAGCACGATAAAGTCGTCCGTTCTACACACGGTGTAAACTGCACCGGTTCCTGCAGCTGGAAGATCTTCGTCAAGAATGGTCTGGTCACCTGGGAAATGCAGCAGACTGACTACCCGCGTACCCGCCCGGATATGCCAAACCATGAACCGCGCGGCTGCCCGCGTGGCGCGAGCTACTCCTGGTATCTGTACAGCGCCAACCGCCTGAAGTATCCGTTGATGCGCAAACGCCTGATGAAAATGTGGCGCGAAGCGAAAGTGCAGCACAGCGATCCGGTTGATGCCTGGGCCTCCATTATTGAAGACGCGGATAAAGCGAAAAGCTTCAAGCAGGCGCGTGGACGCGGCGGATTTGTCCGTTCATCCTGGCAGGAAGTGAATGAGCTGATTGCGGCGTCTAACGTTTACACCGTCAAAACCTACGGCCCGGACCGCGTGGCAGGCTTCTCGCCAATCCCGGCAATGTCAATGGTCTCCTACGCATCCGGCGCACGCTACCTGTCGCTGATCGGCGGTACTTGCCTGAGCTTCTACGACTGGTACTGCGACTTACCGCCAGCGTCTCCGCAGACCTGGGGCGAGCAGACCGACGTTCCTGAATCCGCTGACTGGTACAACTCCAGCTATATCATCGCCTGGGGCTCAAACGTTCCACAGACCCGTACACCGGATGCCCACTTCTTCACTGAAGTGCGTTACAAAGGCACCAAAACCGTTGCCGTGACGCCGGACTACGCCGAAATCGCCAAGCTGTGCGATCTGTGGCTGGCGCCGAAGCAGGGTACTGATGCCGCGATGGCGTTGGCGATGGGCCACGTCATGCTACGCGAATTCCACCTGGATAAACCAAGCCAGTACTTCACCGACTACGTGCGTCGTTATACCGACATGCCAATGCTGGTGATGCTCGAAGAACGCGACGGCTACTATGCTGCCGGTCGTATGCTGCGTGCGGCGGATCTGGTGGATGCGCTGGGCCAGGAAAACAACCCGGAATGGAAAACGGTCGCCTGCACCAACGATGGTGATATGGTCGCGCCGAACGGCTCTATCGGTTTCCGTTGGGGCGAGAAAGGCAAGTGGAATCTCGAACAGCGCGATGGCACCACCGGCGAAGAGGCCGAGCTGCGTCTTAGCATGTTGGGCAGCCAGGATGAGATCGCGGAAGTCGGTTTCCCGTACTTCGGCGGCGAAGGTTCTGAACACTTCAAGAAAGTGGAGCTGGAAAATATCCTGCTGCACAAACTGCCGGTAAAACGCCTGCAACTTGCTGACGGATCTACCGCGCTGGTCACCACCGTTTACGATTTGACGATGGCCAACTACGGTCTGGAACGTGGTCTGAACGACGAAAACTGCGCGACCAGCTACGACGACATCAAAGCGTACACCCCGGCGTGGGCAGAGCAGGTGACCGGTGTGCCACGCGCGCAAATCACCCGTATCGCCCGCGAGTTTGCAGAGAACGCAGACAAAACCCACGGTCGTTCGATGATCATCGTCGGTGCGGGCCTGAACCACTGGTATCACCTCGATATGAACTATCGCGGTCTTATCAACATGCTGGTGTTCTGCGGTTGTATCGGCCAGAGCGGCGGCGGTTGGGCGCACTATGTAGGCCAGGAAAAACTGCGTCCGCAGACCGGCTGGCAGCCGCTGGCGTTTGGTCTCGACTGGCAGCGTCCGGCGCGTCATATGAACAGCACCTCCTATTTCTACAACCACTCCAGCCAGTGGCGTTACGAAACCGTCACCGCGCAGGAACTGCTGTCGCCAATGGCGGATAAATCGCGCTACACCGGGCATCTGATCGACTTCAACGTGCGTGCTGAACGCATGGGCTGGCTGCCGTCTGCGCCGCAGCTGGGGACCAACCCGCTGCGCATCGCGGAAGAAGCGAAAAAAGCAGGTATGTCACCGGTGGATTACACGGTGAAATCCCTGAAGGATGGCTCGATTCGTTTTGCGGCGGAACAGCCTGAAAACGGCAAAAACCACCCGCGTAACCTGTTCATCTGGCGTTCAAACCTGCTGGGCTCGTCCGGTAAAGGCCACGAATATATGCTCAAGTACCTGCTGGGTACTGACCACGGTATTCAGGGCAAAGACCTGGGCAAACAGGGCGGCGTGAAGCCAGAAGAAGTCGAGTGGAAAGACAACGGTCTCGACGGGAAACTGGATCTGGTGGTGACGCTGGACTTCCGTCTGTCCAGTACCTGTCTGTACTCTGACATCGTGCTGCCGACGGCGACCTGGTACGAAAAAGACGACATGAATACCTCGGATATGCATCCGTTTATTCATCCGCTGTCTGCCGCCGTTGACCCAGCGTGGGATTCGAAAAGCGACTGGGATATCTACAAAGGCATCGCGAAGAAATTCTCCGAAGTCTGCGTGGGCCATCTTGGCGTAGAAACCGACGTCGTGACCCTGCCAATCCAGCACGACTCCGCCGCCGAACTGGCGCAGCCGCTGGACGTGAAGGACTGGAAAAAAGGCGAATGCGATCTGATTCCAGGCGTCACTGCACCGCATATCATTCCGGTGGAACGCGATTACCCAGCCACCTACGAGCGCTTTACCTCTATCGGCCCCTTGATGGAGAAAATCGGTAACGGCGGGAAAGGTATCGCCTGGAACACCCAGAGCGAAATGGATCTGCTGCGTAAGCTCAATTACACCAAGGCTGACGGCCCGGCCAAAGGCCAGCCGATGCTGAATACGGCGATTGACGCGGCTGAGATGATCCTGACTCTCGCCCCTGAAACTAACGGCCAAGTGGCAGTCAAAGCCTGGGCGGCGCTGAGCGAGTTTACCGGTCGCGACCACACGCATCTGGCACTGAACAAAGAAGACGAAAAAATTCGCTTCCGCGATATTCAGGCCCAGCCGCGCAAAATTATCTCCAGCCCAACCTGGTCTGGTCTGGAAGATGAACATGTGTCTTACAACGCGGGCTATACCAACGTTCACGAGCTGATCCCGTGGCGCACCCTGACCGGTCGTCAGTCTCTGTATCAGGATCACCAGTGGATGCGTGATTTCGGTGAAAGCCTGCTGGTCTACCGTCCGCCAATCGACACCCGTTCGGTGAAAGAGGTGATGGGCGAGAAATCCAACGGTAACCCGGAAAAAGCGCTTAACTTCCTGACGCCACACCAGAAGTGGGGGATCCACTCCACCTACAGCGACAACCTGCTGATGCTGACCTTAGGTCGCGGCGGGCCAATCGTCTGGATGAGCGAAGTGGATGCCAAAGATCTGGGGATCGTGGATAACGACTGGATTGAAGTGTTCAACAGCAACGGTGCACTGACTGCCCGTGCGGTTGTCAGCCAGCGCGTGCCTGCCGGAATGACCATGATGTACCACGCTCAGGAACGTATCGTGAACCTGCCGGGTTCCGAGATTACTCAGCAGCGCGGCGGTATCCATAACTCGGTCACGCGTATCACGCCGAAACCGACTCACATGATCGGTGGCTATGCGCAACTGGCGTACAGCTTTAACTACTACGGTACGGTCGGCTCTAACCGCGATGAGTTCGTGGTGGTGCGTAAGATGAAGAATATTGACTGGTTAGATGGCGAAGGTAATGACCAGGTACAGGAGAGCGTAAAATGAAAATTCGTTCACAAGTCGGCATGGTGCTGAATCTGGATAAATGCATCGGCTGTCATACCTGCTCAGTCACCTGTAAAAATGTCTGGACCAGCCGCGAAGGTACGGAATACGCGTGGTTCAACAACGTTGAAACCAAGCCGGGCACTGGCTTCCCGACCGACTGGGAAAATCAGGAAAAATGGAAGGGCGGCTGGATCCGTAAGATCAACGGCAAACTGGTGCCGCGCATGGGTAACAAAGCGCTGCTGCTGGGAAAAATTTTCGCTAACCCGCATCTGCCGGGCATCGACGATTACTACGAGCCGTTTGATTTTGACTACCAGAACCTGCACAACGCACCGGAAGGGAAGCATCAGCCAATTGCGCGTCCGCGCTCGCTGATCACCGGCCAGCGGATGGACAAAATCAGCAAAGGGCCGAACTGGGAAGACGATCTCGGCGGTGAGTTCGAAAAACTGTCGAAAGATCAGAACTTCGAAAACATGCAGAAGGCGATGTACGGCCAGTTCGAAAACACCTTCATGATGTATCTCCCGCGCTTATGCGAACACTGCCTGAACCCGGCGTGTGTGGCGACCTGTCCGAGCGGAGCCATCTACAAGCGTGAAGAAGACGGCATTGTGCTTATCGATCAGGATAAGTGCCGTGGCTGGCGTATGTGCATCACCGGTTGTCCGTACAAAAAGATCTACTTCAACTGGAAGAGCGGCAAGTCCGAGAAGTGCATCTTCTGTTATCCGCGTATCGAAGCGGGGATGCCGACCGTCTGTTCCGAAAGCTGCGTAGGCCGTATTCGTTACCTCGGCGTGCTGCTGTATGACGCGGATGCGATTGAAACCGCAGCGAGCACTGAGAACGAGAAAGATCTCTATCAGCGTCAGCTGGACGTGTTCCTCGATCCGAACGATCCGAAAGTGATTGAGCAGGCGCTGAAAGACGGTATTCCACAGAGCGTGATCGACTCAGCGCAGCAATCACCGGTCTACAAAATGGCGATGGACTGGAAGCTTGCTCTGCCGCTGCACCCGGAATATCGCACGCTGCCGATGGTCTGGTATGTGCCACCGCTGTCACCAATTCAGTCCGCCGCCGATGCGGGTGAACTGGGCAGCAACGGGATTCTGCCGGACGTAGAAAGCCTGCGTATCCCGGTTCAGTATCTGGCGAACCTGCTGACTGCAGGTGACACTCAGCCGGTGCTGCTGGCCCTGAAACGTATGCTGGCGATGCGCCACTTTAAACGCGCGGAAACCGTTGATGGCGTTATCGACACCAGCGCGCTGGAAGAGGTGGGCTTGAGCGAAGCACAGGCGCAGGAAATGTACCGTTACCTGGCGATTGCGAACTACGAAGATCGTTTCGTGGTACCAAGCAGCCACCGTGAGCAGGCTCGCGATGCCTTCCCGGAGAAAAGCGGTTGTGGCTTCACCTTCGGCGACGGTTGCCACGGTTCAGACACCAAATTCAACCTGTTCAACAGCCGTCGTATTGATGCGATGGATGTGACCAGCAAAACGGAGCCGCACCAATGATTGAACTCGTCATTGTTTCGCGTCTGCTGGAGTACCCTGACGCTGCCCTGTGGCAGCATCAGCAGGAACTCTTCGATGCACTCGCGTCATCTGAAAATCTGGATAAAGAAGATGCGCAAGCGTTAGGCATTTTCCTGCGTGATTTACTCTCTCAGGATCAACTGGATGTACAGTCGGCTTATAGCCAGCTGTTTGACCGGGGCCGTGCAACCTCTTTACTGCTGTTCGAACACGTTCACGGCGAGTCCCGCGATCGCGGTCAGGCGATGGTTGACCTGATGGCGCAGTACGAAGCGCACGGCTTGCAATTAGATAGCCGCGAGCTGCCGGATCATCTGCCGCTGTACCTGGAATATCTGGCACAGCTGCCGCGTGAAGAAGCGCTGGGTGGTTTGCAGGATATCGCGCCGATTCTCGCATTGCTGAGCGCGCGTCTGAAACAGCGTGAAAGCCGCTATGCGCTGCTGTTTGAACTGCTGGTGAAACTGGCGAATGCGGCGGTAGATAGCGACAAAGTGGCGGAGAAAATCGCCGACGAAGCGCGCGATGATACCCCGCAGGCGCTGGATGCGGTCTGGGAAGAAGAGCAGGTGAAATTCTTTGCTGACCAGAATTGTGGTGAGTCAGAAATCTCTGCTCACCAGCGTCGTTTTGCCGGTGCTGTCGCCCCGCAATATTTGAATATCTCTAACGGAGGACAGCAATAATGCACTTCCTGAATATGTTCTTCTTCGATATTTATCCGTACATTGCGGGTACTGTGTTCCTGGTAGGCAGCTGGCTGCGTTACGACTACGGCCAGTACACCTGGCGTGCGGGCTCCAGCCAGATGCTGGATCGCAAAGGAATGAACCTGGCCTCTAACCTGTTCCACATCGGGATCCTCGGTGTGATCGCCGGTCATGCCTTCGGGATGCTGACGCCGCACTGGATGTATGAAGCCTGGCTGCCGCTGGACGTGAAACAGAAGATGGCAATGTTTGGTGGCGGTGCTGCGGGCCTGATGTGCCTGGTGGGCGGTCTGCTGTTGCTTAAACGCCGTCTCTTCAGCCCGCGCATTCGTGCAACGACAACGGCGGCGGATATTCTGGTGATGTCGGTGCTGGTTATCCAGTGCGCGCTGGGTCTGGCGACAATTCCTTTCTCTGCTCAACATATGGACGGCAGCGAGATGATGAAACTGGTCGGTTGGGCACAGTCAGTGGTGACGTTCCACGGCGGGGCTTCGGAGCATCTTGATGGGGTGGCGTTTATTTTCCGCATGCATCTGGTGTTGGGCATGACGTTGTTCGTCCTGTTCCCGTTCTCGCGCCTGGTGCATATCTGGAGCGTGCCGGTCGAGTACCTGACACGCAGATATCAAATCGTCCGCGCGCGTCGCTGAGTCATTCGGCTATAAATGAACAAACCCTGCTTCGGCAGGGTTTTTTTTCGCCTTTTTGCCGGGTGGCGGCGTTGCCTTACCCGGCCTACGGATTTGCAGTTCGGTTTTGTAGCCCCGGTAAGCGCAGCGACACCGGGGAAAAAAGGTGTGCGAAGCCGGATAATTAACTATGAGTTTTGGGATTTGAACTGAAAAATGGTGGCGGGGGAAGGATTACTCAGCGCGTTGCGCTTCGCCCTTCGGGTCGTTGCCTACGGCAACGCTTTCTCGCTTTGCTCGAATCGAACCTCGGTCGAAGATTCTCATCCTTCCCCATAGAGAATATGAAATATCGTGCGAACAGGAATGTTGGATTTAATCTAAGAAATGGTGGCGGGGGAAGGATTACTCAGCGCGTTGCGCTTCGCCCTTCGGGTCGTTGCCTACGGCAACGCTTTCTCGCTTTGCTCGAATCGAACCTCGGTCGAAGATTCTCATCCTTCCCCATAGAGAATATGAAATATCGTGCGAACAGGAATGTTGGATTTAATCTAAGAAATGGTGGCGGGGGAAGGATTACTCAGCGCGTTGCGCTTCGCCCTTCGGGTCGTTGCCTACGGCAACGCTTTCTCGCTTTGCTCGAATCGAACCTCGGTCGAAGATTCTCATCCTTCCCCATAGAGAATATGAAATATCGTGCGAACAGGAATGTTGGATTTAATCTAAGAAATGGTGGCGGGGGAAGGATTCGAACCTTCGAAGTCGATGACGGCAGATTTACAGTCTGCTCCCTTTGGCCGCTCGGGAACCCCACCACGGGGTAATGCTTTTACTGGCCTGCTTCCTGCTGGAAGCGGGGCGCATCATATCAAATGACGCGCCCCTGTAAAGCATTCCTTTGATGAAAACGAACTGTTTGACTGCTTTTTACGCGTAAAGACGCAAAGCTAATCAATTCATTTCACAAAGGATTAAAGAATAATCGTTCTGTTGCCGTAGACGAACACGCGCTGGGCCAGCACCTGATACAGCGCGCGGCTCAATACATTCTTCTCGACGTCACGACCGGCACGCATCATATCTTCTGCGGTATAGGTATGATCGACGTGAATGACGTCCTGCATGATGATCGGGCCTTCATCCAGGTTATCGTTCACGTAGTGGGCGGTGGCGCCGACAATCTTCACGCCGCGCTCGTACGCCTGATGATAAGGACGTGCACCAATGAAGGCCGGCAGGAATGAGTGGTGAATGTTGATGATCTTATTCGGGAAGCGGGAAACAAACGATGGCGTCAGCACGCGCATGTACTTCGCCAGCACCACATAGTCAGGATCGTGCGCTTCAATGGCTTGCGCCATCAGATCGTCATGCTCTTCGCGGGTGTGGCCTTCGTGGCTTACCAGTTCGAAGGGAATATCAAAACGCTCAACCAGCGTGCGCAGCGTATCGTGATTACCGATAACGGCGGCAATTTCAACGTCCAGCCCGCCGTAGTTGGCTTTCATCAGCAGATCGCCCAGACAATGAGCTTCTTTGGTGACCAGAATCACGACTTTACGACGTCCGGCGGGAGTCAGTTCGCGAATGGAGCCTTCCGGTAACGCGCCGTCAAGATCCGCGAGCAGGGTGGTATCGTTGAAAATCCCCTCCAGTTCAGTACGCATAAAGAAACGACCGGTGCGGTGATCCACGAACTCGTTATTTTGCACGATGTTCAGTTCATGCTTATAGCAAATGTTGGTGATACGGGCGATCAGACCCTTCTGGTCAGGGCAAATGGTACGCAGTATTTTGCGTTGTAATGATTGCATCGCGAGGAAATCCTGTTGAGTGTTTGCTTGTTATTGGTGGTCAGGCGTTATTGCCCGCAACACTTTTTAAATTTTTTACCTGAACCGCAGGGGCAGGGGTCATTACGACCAAACTGCGGACGAGTACCATCAATATAGTACCACTGTCCGCCTTCGAGTAAGAACCGCGAGCGCTCAATGATGGCGCCGGGTTTATTGTGCTCGATAAATCGGGCGACGAAGCTGACAAAACCTTCGTTTGGCGTGCTGCCAGCGGCAACCTCGTATTGCGTCAGGCCGAGCCATTGTGTATTGGCAAATCCGGCTTCAATTTCTTGACGAAAGTCAGCGGCGTGGCATGAGGGATGCCAGGTCTTAATCAGGTAGTCTGCGTCTTTGATCACAAAAGCAGAATACCGGGAGCGCATAAGGTGTGATGGATCGGGTGCAACCTGGTTGCCAGAAAGATATCGCTGGCAACATAGGCTATACTCGACTGCGCTACCACAGGGGCAGAGTTGGGACACAATTCTCTTCCTGGAATAAAAAAGTCACGGCGTTTAAACGCCCAGGTGGCACTATGTTAACTGAGCGATAGCGATGATGCTACGTTGGGAATCCAGGGGAAGTAAAACAGGACTGATGAGAAAGGTAAAAATTGGTCTGGCGCTGGGCTCAGGTGCTGCCCGGGGTTGGTCACATATTGGCGTGATTAACGCGTTAAAACGGCTCGGTGTCGAAGTTGATATTGTTGCAGGCTGCTCTATCGGCTCGTTGGTCGGTGCTGCGTATGCGTGCGATAAAATGCCGGAGCTTGAAAAATGGGTACGCTCCTTTAGTTACTGGGACGTACTTCGTCTGATGGACCTCTCATGGCAACGCGGAGGACTGCTGCGCGGGGAACGCGTGTTCAACCAGTTCCGCGAAATTATGCCTTCAAATGATTTCAATCTCTGCCAGATGCCTTTTGGCGCTGTGGCAACCAATCTCAGTACCGGCAGGGAAATATGGTTCACCGAAGGTGATATCCATCTTGCCGTGCGAGCCTCCTGCAGTATGCCGGGCCTGATGGCGCCGGTTCCTCACAATGGCTACTGGCTGGTGGATGGCGGTGTGGTCAATCCGGTGCCGATTTCCCTCACCCGTGCGATGGGGGCGGATATTGTCATTGCGGTCGATTTGCAGCACGACGCCCATCTGATGCAGCAAGACTTGATGCCGGTAAATCTTCACAACGATGTAGCTGACAGCGAAAAGCTGGCCTGGCACGAGCGTCTGCGCGAACGTTTAGGTCGCGCGGCGACGCGTAAAACGGTCTCTGCGCCAACGGCGATGGAGATCATGACGACCTCTATTCAGGTGCTGGAGAATCGCCTGAAGCGTAATCGAATGGCAGGTGATCCTCCGGACATCTTGATCCAGCCATTCTGTCCGCAAATATCTACGCTCGACTTTCATCGTGCAGATGCAGCCATCGCTGCCGGAGCACTTGCGGTCGAGAAAAAAATGGACGAACTGCTACCTTTGGTGCGGGCGACAGCCTGAGCACCCTTTTTGATGACTTCAGCAAATTCTGACAGGCGACAGGTCCAATAGCGTGCCACTATTGACTTATCAACTGCCAGGGGAGAGACCATGACGCAGCCATTGGCCGGTAAACAGATTCTGATAGTTGAAGACGAGCCCGTTTTCCGTTCGCTGCTGGATTCGTGGTTAACCTCACTGGGTGCGACAACAGTACTGGCCGTCGATGGTGTCGATGCGCTGGAGAAAATGACCGAAAACACACCGGACCTGATGATTTGCGATATCGCTATGCCACGTATGAACGGCCTCAAGCTGGTAGAGCACCTTCGCAATGAAGGTGACCAGATGCCGATTCTGGTCATTTCCGCGACCGAGAATATGGCCGATATCGCTAAAGCCCTGCGCCTGGGAGTTCAGGATGTGTTGTTAAAACCCGTCAAGGATTTAAATCGCCTGCGGGAAACGGTTTTTGCGTGCCTCTACCCAAATATGTTTAATTCTCGCGTCGAAGAAGAAGAGCGCCTTTTTCAGGACTGGGACGCGCTGGTCAGTAATCCCCATGCAGCCGCAAAGCTTTTACAGGAACTTCAGCCACCGGTTCAGCAAAATATATCGCATTGCAGAATTAACTATCGCCAGCTGGTTGCCGCAGATCAGCCCGGTCTGGTGCTTGATATCGCCCCGTTGTCCGACGTTGATCTGGCGTTTTATTGCCTGGATGTGACGAGAGCAGGTGATAACGGTGTATTAGCTGCACTATTATTGCGGGCATTATTCAATGGGTTATTGCAGGAACAACTCTCACATCAGGGACAGCGACTGCCTGAATTGGGCTCATTGCTAAAACAAGTGAACCATCTTTTTCGCCAGGCCAATTTGCCTGGGCAGTTTCCACTGTTAGTGGGTTATTACCATAGTGAATTAAAAAATCTTATCCTGGTCTCAGCGGGTCTAAACGCAACGCTCAATACGGGCGAACATCATATTCAGGTCAGTAACGGCGTTCCTTTAGGGACGATGGGGTCGACATACCTTAACCAAATAAGCCATCGCTGTTTGTCATGGCAGTGCCAAATTTGGGGAGCCGGTGGGCGTTTGCGCTTAATGTTGTCCACGGAATAAGCAATTGAGTTTTATTCGTCAGATAGCTTTACCGTCGTTTTAAAGGCAGTGCTACTATCACTGCCAGTTTGATACGTATTTATCCTAATTGATCGGTAACGCGCCCTTTTCAGACCCGGTTTACAGAGTGAGGCTGATATACTCGACGCGTTATTCAATGCATAAAAGTTCAAAACTTGAACAGTTCAGGAGATTTCAATGGCTGCCCTAAATTCGAAAGTCACAAAGGCTGTTATCCCGGTAGCGGGATTAGGAACCAGGATGCTACCGGCAACAAAGGCAATTCCGAAAGAAATGCTGCCTTTGGTCGATAAGCCATTAATCCAGTATGTCGTCAATGAATGTATTGCTGCAGGCATTACTGAAATTGTGCTGGTGACTCATTCGTCCAAAAACTCTATCGAAAACCATTTCGATACCAGTTTTGAACTTGAAGCCATGCTGGAAAAACGTGTTAAACGTCAGCTGCTGGAAGAAGTTCAGTCTATCTGTCCTCCGCATGTCACAATCATGCAGGTGCGTCAGGGACTGGCTAAAGGCCTGGGACACGCTGTGCTGTGCGCGCATCCGGTCGTGGGTGACGAGCCTGTTGCAGTTATCCTGCCGGACGTTATCCTCGATGAGTTCGAATCAGACCTCTCTCAGGACAACCTTGCAGATATGATTCGTCGTTTTGACGAAACCGGCAGCAGCCAGATTATGGTTGAGCCTGTTGAAGATGTGACCGCGTATGGTGTGGTTGACTGTAAAGGCGTTGATCTGAAGCCGGGCGAAAGCGTGCCGATGGTTGGTGTGGTCGAGAAGCCAAAAGCTGACGTAGCGCCGTCTAACCTCGCGGTTGTAGGCCGTTATGTTCTGAGCGCAGAGATTTGGCCACTGCTGGCGAAAACCCCTCCGGGAGCAGGTGATGAAATCCAGCTGACAGATGGCATTGATATGCTGATCGAGAAAGAGACCGTCGAAGCCTACCACATGAAAGGCAAAAGTCATGACTGTGGTAATAAACTCGGTTATATGCAGGCTTTCGTTGAATACGGTATTCGTCACAACACGCTGGGTGAAGAATTTAAAGCATGGCTGAAAGAGACCATGGGTATTAAAAACTAATCTGCCCACGCAGAAGTTCAAAACCGGTGTGAGTTATGCTCCACCGGTTTTTTTATGCCTGAAAAGTGACTCTGGATAGTGTCAGAAAGTATACATTCGCAAATGTTGCTATATGGCGGAGTGTAACAGAATGCCCCAGGGCAAATTACGGGCATAAAAAATCCCGTATAAAACGGGATTTTTCTGAAGGCGTAGTGATTAATCCTTGATCAGGAAATCATCCAGTTGTTTGCCTTGCTCATCCATAGCTTTCTTGATTACCGCTGGAGTACGGCCCTGGCCAGTCCAGGTTTTAGTTTCGCCATTCTCGTCTACATAGCTATATTTAGCCGGGCGAGCAGCGCGTTTAGCTTTAGTACCGGTCTTAGCAGCAGACATGCTGTTCAGTAATTCGTTTGGATCGATACCATCAGCAATCAGCATTTCACGATATTGCTGCAGTTTACGAGTGCGTTCTTCGATTTCAGCAGCAGCGGCGCTTTCTTCTTCACGACGTTCGTGTACAACAACTTCTAATTTTTCCAGCATTTCTTCCAGCGTTTCGAGGGTGCATTCTCTTGCCTGCGCACGAAGAGTACGGATGTTGTTCAGAATTTTAAGTGCTTCGCTCATTGTAGTAATCTCAAACTTATATTGGAGGGGGTTTGTTGACCTAATAATAGAGTGATAATTTGAGATGTGCAATAGGTGGGAATGTAAGGAATTCAAAAAAGGCTTAATATCCAGCAATATTATTAATGGCGCTAACTTAAATTTCATTACCCGTAAGGGCAGCTTGTTATCATCACTATTGGCATAAACTGCTCATCGGCGCGTTTACTTTTGTGACAAATCTCTAACCGCTTATAGTTACTTCGGATAAATATCAACCTTTTGTATTACCCACTTTAAGTCACTAGACTGGCGTAATAGTTAATAAATACTGAATTTTAATGCTGACTGCTTCTGCTATAAAAATCAGGATTTGCTTAGTGTAAATCATCAGTTTTCATGGCGAGCCGTGAGTTTACTGTCTGTTTTAACGTGTTATTTTCTTAATCCGTCCGACAAACGACTTTACAATTCACGCTGAGTCTGTGCGTGGTGTCGCTGAGGCCACACCAAAATATGGTACAATGACTCATCGGGAATATTACACATTGATTAGGGTTTAACGACCAATGGCACAACTTTATTTCTACTATTCCGCAATGAATGCAGGGAAGTCTACGGCGCTGCTGCAATCTGCATATAATTACCAGGAAAGGGGCATGCGTTCTATCGTATACACGGCGGAAATTGACGATCGCTTTGGTGCGGGGAAGGTGAGCTCGCGTATCGGTCTGTCGTCTCCGGCAACGCTGTTTAATACACAGACGGACCTGTTGGAAGAGATCCGCACTGAGCATGCTCTGAAGCCGGTACATTGCGTTCTGGTGGACGAAAGCCAGTTCCTGACGCGTGAACAGGTTCATGCGCTATCTGAAGTCGTCGATCAGCTGGATATTCCGGTGCTGTGCTACGGATTACGTACCGATTTCCGCGGTGAGCTGTTTATTGGCAGCCAATATTTACTCGCCTGGTCAGACAAACTGGTTGAACTAAAAACCATCTGTTTCTGCGGACGTAAAGCCAGTATGGTTCTGCGCCTTGACCAGGAAGGGAAACCCTACGCCGAAGGTGAGCAGGTGGTGATTGGTGGCAATGAGCGTTATATCTCAGTGTGTCGTAAACATTATAAAGAAGCGCTGGTGATTGGCTCGTTGACGGCAATTCAGGAATCGTATCGTCGCTAGCGTGAGTTTTCTTTTTCAACCTGCTGAATATCTTCAGACATAAAAAAACCCGCTACGAGAGCGGGTTTTTTATTAGGCTAGCAATTAAGCGTTTTTCTTCACTTTCTTGTCAGCTTTAACAACCGGTGCTTCAGATTTCACTGCAACAGAGTTGTCTTCATGGAACTCACGGCCGTAGTAGGTATCCAGCAGAATCTGTTTCAGTTCGGAGATCAGTGGGTAGCGCGGGTTAGCACCAGTACACTGGTCATCGAAGGCATCTTCAGACAGCTTGTCAACGTGTGCCAGGAAGTCAGCTTCCTGAACGCCTGCTTCACGGATTGACTTAGGAATGCCCAGTTCAGCTTTAATGCTGTCCAGCCATGCCAGCAATTTTTCGATCTTCGCAGCGGTACGGTCACCGGCAGCGCTCAGACCCAGATGATCTGCGATTTCAGCGTAGCGACGACGAGCCATTGGGCGGTCGTACTGGCTGAATGCAGTCTGCTTGGTTGGGTTGTCATTCGCGTTATAACGGATAACGTTGGAGATCAGCAGGGCGTTCGCCAGACCGTGAGGAATGTGGAACTGAGAGCCCAGCTTGTGCGCCATTGAGTGACACACACCGAGGAAGGCGTTAGCAAACGCGATACCTGCGATGGTGGCAGCATTGTGCACACGCTCACGAGCAACCGGGTTTTTAGAGCCTTCGTTGTAAGACGCTGGCAGGTTTTCTTTCAGCAGTTTCAGAGCCTGCAGAGCCTGACCGTCAGAGAACTCAGAAGCCAGCACGGAAACGTAAGCTTCCAGGGCGTGAGTCACTGCATCCAGACCACCGAACGCACACAGTGATTTCGGCATATCCATCACCAGGTTGGCATCAACGATAGCCATATCTGGAGTCAGAGCGTAGTCAGCCAGTGGGTATTTCTGACCAGTCGCGTCGTCGGTAACAACCGCAAACGGAGTTACTTCAGAACCGGTACCGGAAGTGGTGGTGACGGCGATCATTTTCGCTTTCACGCCCATTTTCGGGAACTTGTAGATACGTTTACGGATATCCATAAAGCGCAGCGCCAGTTCTTCGAAGTGAGTTTCTGGATGTTCGTACATCACCCACATAATTTTCGCGGCATCCATTGGGGAACCGCCACCCAGCGCGATGATCACGTCTGGTTTGAAGGAGTTAGCCAGCTCAGCACCTTTGCGAACAACGCTCAGGGTTGGGTCAGCTTCAACTTCGAAGAAGACTTCAGTTTCAACGCCTGCTGCTTTAAGAACAGAGGTGATCTGGTCCGCATAGCCGTTGTTGAACAGGAAACGGTCAGTCACGATGAGCGCACGTTTGTGGCCATCAGTAATCACTTCATCCAGCGCGATTGGCAGGGAGCCACGGCGGAAGTAGATAGATTTCGGAAGTTTGTGCCACAACATGTTTTCAGCTCGCTTAGCAACGGTTTTCTTGTTGATCAGGTGCTTAGGACCAACGTTTTCAGAGATGGAGTTACCACCCCATGAACCACAACCCAGAGTCAGGGAAGGCGCGAGTTTAAAGTTGTACAGGTCACCGATACCACCCTGCGAAGCCGGGGTGTTAATCAGAATACGTGCGGTCTTCATTTTGTCGCCGAAGAATTTAACGCGTTCTGGCTGGTTGTCCTGGTCGGTGTACAGGCAAGAGGTATGACCGATACCGCCCATTTCCACCAGTTTTTCTGCTTTGCTGACGGCGTCATCGAAGTCTTTCGCACGGTACATCGCCAGGGTCGGGGACAGTTTTTCGTGTGCGAATGGCTCGCTTTCATCAACCACTTTCACTTCACCAATCAGGATCTTAGTGGTAGCCGGAACAGTGAAGCCTGCCAGTTCAGCAATTTTGTATGCTGGCTGACCAACGATGGCTGCGTTTAGTGCGCCATTTTTCAGGATGATGTCCTGAACGGCTTTCAGCTCTTTACCCTGCAGCATGTAGCCGCCGTGGCTGGCGAAACGTTCGCGAACCGCGTCATACACTGAATCAACCACAACAACGGACTGCTCAGAAGCACAGATTACGCCGTTATCGAAGGTTTTAGACATCAGAACAGAAGCAACAGCACGCTTGATATCAGCGGTTTCGTCGATAACAACAGGGGTGTTACCTGCGCCAACGCCGATAGCTGGTTTACCAGAGCTGTATGCAGCTTTAACCATGCCTGGGCCACCAGTTGCCAGAATCATGTTGATGTCCGGGTGGTGCATCAGGGCGTTAGACAGTTCAACGGACGGTTGGTCAATCCAGCCAATCAGATCTTTTGGTGCACCTGCAGCGATGGCAGCTTGCAGAACAATATCAGCGGCTTTGTTAGTCGCATCTTTAGCGCGTGGGTGTGGGGAGAAGATGATTGCGTTACGGGTCTTCAGGCTAATCAGAGATTTGAAGATAGCGGTTGAAGTTGGGTTCGTTGTTGGAACGATACCGCAAATGATGCCGATAGGTTCTGCAATAGTGATGGTACCGAAGGTGTGGTCTTCGTCCAGCACGCCACAGGTTTTCTCATCTTTATAGGCGTTGTAGATATACTCTGAAGCGAAGTGGTTTTTAATCACCTTATCTTCAACGATACCCATACCGGATTCAGCAACGGCCATTTTAGCGAGAGGGATTCGAGCATCTGCAGCAGCCAGAGCGGCGGCGCGGAAGATTTTATCAACCTGTTCTTGGGTGAAATTGGCATATTCACGCTGGGCTTTTTTAACGCGCTCGACGAGTGCGTTCAGTTCAGCGATATTAGTAACAGCCATAATGCTCTCCTGATAATGTTTAAACTCTTTTAGTAAACCAGCGCTCGATACGACACCATTATAGACGAGGTATCAGTACTTGCTTAACACACAGTAAAACAAAGGTTTAGTGTTGTTTACTGTTGACGCTTAGCACTAACTTACTAAAAGAGCCTGACTTTAGCATCATCCCTTTTTGTTTCTATCTCTCCCTTTCGGTGTTACCCAGATTACTCACTTCTGAGTACGAAAAACATGATCTAAATCAATTTACACCGAAGCTGATACCTTTCAGCACGGGTATTTCGCACAATCATATCAAGTGTTAAATAATTACAAAAGTAATGGAACCGAAACGCGCATTGAATACACATATACTTAACACATGAAAATCATAGCGTTTTGACACAGATTTCTGGTGAAGTGTGCTGATAAAAAGCGTATCTTCAGCGCGGTTTTTATCCATTTATTCTGTCGTCTGGGCCATGCTGATTTGCGGAGCTAACTGTGACCCCATTGCTCTTTGATTTTTCTACTTATTTTAAGTTTTTTATCGGTTTGTTCGCGCTCGTTAACCCGGTCGGGATCATTCCTGTCTTCATTAGTATGACCAGTTATCAGACGGCGGCTGCCAGAAACAAGACCAACCTGACTGCAAACATGTCGGTGGCCATCATTCTGCTGACTTCGCTTTTCCTGGGTGATTCGATTCTGCAAATCTTTGGTATTTCCATCGATTCCTTCCGTATTGCGGGTGGCATCCTGGTGGTGACTATTGCCATGTCGATGATCAGCGGGAAACTGGGGGAGGATAAACAGAACAAACAGGAGAAATCAGAAACAGCGGTGCGCGAAAGCATCGGTGTTGTGCCTCTGGCTTTGCCATTAATGGCAGGACCGGGTGCAATCAGTTCGACTATCGTCTGGGGTACGCGTTACCACAACTGGTTTCACCTGATTGGTTTTTCCGTGGCGATAGCGCTTTTCGCACTCTGCTGTTGGGGCGTGTTCCGCATCGCTCCCTGGCTGGTACGTTTGCTTGGGCAGACCGGCATTAACGTCATCACCCGTATTATGGGTTTACTGCTGATGGCTCTCGGAATCGAATTTATTGTGACCGGACTGAAAAGTATTTTCCCAGGGTTACTAAATTAGTCATTTCATTTGAAAGAGCGGAGCCAGTGGCTCCGCTTTTTTTTTACGTGATTATCAGCAAATCATATAAATAAAGTTGAAAACTTCACAAGACATAATAAATTCTGCTAATAAAACACTTTTCTTACATTTCAGTAACTTAGTTTTTTCCTGTCTGATCACCTGAACATAAACCGCGCAAACACTCTGTTATTTTACTCACACGATACTCTGGGGCTTGCTGTGGGATAACTGAAATGATATTAGTAATTTCAACATTCCCTTAGACGAATGTGCTAAATAATAATCAATTGTTAATTTTTTGTGTAAAACGCAGTCGATACAGGCACCCGTCGGCTACTGACGAGAGAAAACTCTCTATCACATTGAATACCTGGTAGTTTCTTTAGCATTGATGTGTGGCAGGACGCCCCCCAGAAAAACGGGACTCCCCGTAAAAGAGAATTGCTTAACAAATTTGCAAAATGTATTGGCGCGAAATTAAGCCATTTGGTACTTTCCGGCCTTATATTTTGCCAACGAATTTTTCCAGATGAGAATGATTTTCAAAAATAACGCTCATCTCAGCAAGACACCACACGTCTCAAAACAGGGGAGGCGTGTAAAAGAATCGACGCAAGGCGGCCAGACGAGCCACCAGTAATAAGTACAGTCGGTGATAGCAAGAAGTAAACGACCTGACAGCAGCTAAACTCCTGCGTTGTTCAGGACCCCTTAGGGGAAATAAACAGGCTGGCATTAAAACCAGTAATTATAATGAGTGGAGTATCAACACAATGTCCATCATCACAAAAAAAAGTCTGATCGCCGCAGGAATTTTCACCGCGCTGATCGCAGGTAATATGGCAATGGCTGCTGATGTACCTGCAGGTGTTACACTGTCAGACAAGCAAACCATGATCCGCAACAACGGCGCTGAGCCACAGTCTCTGGACCCGAACAAAATTGAAGGGGTTCCGGAAGCAAACATCAGCCGCGATCTGTTCGAAGGTCTGCTGATTACCTCAACGAAAGACGGCCACCCGATTCCTGGCGTCGCTGAGTCCTGGGATAACAAAGACTTTAAAGTCTGGACATTCCACCTGCGTAAAGACGCAAAATGGTCCAATGGTGAACCTGTCACCGCACAAGATTTCGTTTATAGCTGGCAGCGTCTGGTGGATCCAAACACCGCATCCCCGTACGCCAGCTATCCGCAGTACGGTCACATCCTGAACGTTGATGAAATCATCGACGGCAAAAAGAAACCTTCTGAGCTGGGCGTGAAAGCGGTTGACGACCACACTCTGGAAGTGACCCTCAGCGAACCTGTTCCGTATTTCTACAAACTGCTGGTTAACCCGGCCATGTCACCGGTCAATAAAGCCTCTATCGAAAAATTCGGTGAGAAATGGACTCAGCCAGCGAACATCGTCACCAACGGTGCATACAAGCTGAAAGACTGGGTGGTTAACGAACGTATCGTGATGGAGCGTAATACCAACTACTGGGATAACGCGAAAACCGTCGTTGATCAGATTACCTATCTGCCGATCTCGTCTGAAGTCACCGACGTAAACCGCTACCGCAGCGGTGAGATCGACATGACCTATAACAACCTGCCGATCGAACTGTTCCAGAAACTGAAAAAAGAGATCCCGACAGAAGTTCACGTTGACCCGTATCTCTGTACTTATTACTACGAAATCAACAACCAGAAAGCACCGTTTAACGACGCGCGCGTTCGTACCGCGCTGAAGCTGGGTCTGGATCGCGACATCATCGTCAACAAAGTGAAAGCGCAGGGCGATCTGCCGGCGTTCGGCTACACCCCACCATACACTGACGGCGCAAAACTGACCAAACCAGAGTGGTTCACCTGGACGCAAGAAAAACGTAACGAAGAAGCGAAAAAACTGCTGGCTGAAGCAGGCTATACGGCTGATAAACCACTGACATTTAGCCTGCTGTACAACACTTCCGATCTGCACAAAAAACTGGCCATCGCAGCGTCATCCATCTGGAAGAAAAACCTGGGTGTGGACGTGAAACTGGTGAACCAGGAGTGGAAAACCTTCCTGGATACCCGTCATCAGGGCAACTATGACGTGGCACGTGCTGGCTGGTGCGCGGACTACAACGAACCAACTTCCTTCCTGAACACTATGCTGTCTGATAGCTCAATGAATACCGCGCACTATAAGAGCCCGGCGTTTGACGCGATCATGAAAGACACGCTGAAAGTGACTGACGAAGCGCAACGTACCGCACTGTACGATAAAGCGGAACAGCAGCTGGGTCAGGACTCTGCCATTGTACCGGTTTACTACTATGTGAACGCGCGTCTGGTGAAACCTTGGGTTGGCGGCTATACCGGCAAAGATCCGATGGATAACATCTACACCAAAGATCTGTACATCATTAAGCATTAATGGCAAACCGTGGGGCAAAGCAATTTGCCCCACCGTGTCTTAATTCATCGCACAATATACACGGCATCATTCAGGAATAACGGAATGAGCATGTGTAAAAGGCACACGCCAGAAGGTACGGGCAATGTTGAAATTTATCCTACGTCGCTGTCTTGAAGCGATACCGACGCTGTTTATTCTTATTACCATTTCGTTTTTCATGATGCGACTCGCCCCCGGTAGTCCGTTTACCAGTGAGCGCGCGCTGCCGCCAGAAGTGATGGCGAACATTGAAGCCAAATATCATTTAAACGATCCGATCTCCACTCAGTACTTCAATTATCTGAAGCAACTGGCACAGGGGGATTTCGGCCCTTCGTTCAAATATAAAGACTATTCCGTTAACGACCTGGTGGCTTCGAGCTTCCCCGTTTCGGCTAAATTAGGCGCTGCGGCATTTATTCTTGCCGTTGTCCTGGGAGTGACCGCAGGCGTTATCGCCGCGCTCAAACAAAATACCCGATGGGATTATTCGGTAATGGGCATTGCGATGACCGGGGTGGTTATCCCGAGCTTTGTCGTTGCGCCGTTGCTGGTGATGATATTCGCCATCACGCTGAAATGGCTGCCCGGAGGCGGCTGGAATGGTGGGGCGCCGAAGTACATGATACTGCCGATGGTGGCGTTATCTCTGGCGTATATTGCCAGTATCGCGCGTATTACCCGTGGCTCGATGATTGAAGTGCTCCACTCCAACTTTATTCGTACCGCGCGTGCAAAAGGCCTGCCAATGAGCCGCATCATTCTCCGCCATGCGTTAAAGCCTGCGCTGCTGCCAGTGCTCTCCTACATGGGCCCTGCGTTCGTTGGGATCATCACGGGTTCCATGGTCATCGAAACCATTTACGGCCTGCCGGGTATCGGCCAGCTGTTCGTGAATGGCGCGCTGAACCGTGACTACTCGCTGGTGCTCAGTCTGACGATTCTGGTCGGTGCCCTGACAATCCTCTTTAACGCCGTTGTCGATGTGCTGTATGCCGTTATCGACCCGAAAATTCGCTACTAGCGCCGGAGCACGCCATGATGTTGAGTAAGAAAAACAGCGAGGCGCTGGAAAACTTCAGTGAGAAACTCGAAGTCGAAGGGCGCAGCCTGTGGCAAGACGCCCGCCGTCGCTTTATGCATAACCGCGCGGCGGTCGCCAGTCTGGTGGTGTTGATCTTCATCGCCTTGTTCGTAACCCTGGCGCCGATGCTGTCTCAGTTCACCTATTTCGATACGGACTGGGGCATGATGTCCAGCGCGCCGGATATGGTTTCCGGCCACTACTTCGGCACCGACTCCTCGGGCCGCGACCTGCTGGTGCGTGTGGCTATCGGTGGTCGTATCTCCCTGATGGTCGGTATCGCCGCCGCGCTGGTGGCGGTGATCGTCGGCACGCTTTACGGCTCCCTTTCCGGCTATCTTGGCGGCAAAGTGGATTCCGTGATGATGCGTCTGCTGGAAATCCTGAACTCCTTCCCGTTCATGTTCTTCGTGATCCTGCTGGTAACCTTCTTTGGGCAAAACATCCTGCTGATCTTCGTGGCTATCGGGATGGTCTCCTGGCTGGACATGGCGCGTATCGTGCGCGGCCAGACGCTGAGCCTGAAGCGCAAAGAATTCATCGAAGCAGCACAGGTAGGCGGCGTTTCCGTCAGCGGGATTGTGGTACGCCACATTGTCCCGAACGTGCTGGGCGTGGTGGTGGTGTACGCCTCACTGCTGGTGCCAAGCATGATCTTGTTTGAATCCTTCCTGAGCTTCCTCGGTCTGGGTACCCAGGAGCCGCTGAGCAGCTGGGGCGCATTGTTAAGCGACGGCGCAAACTCCATGGAAGTCTCTCCGTGGCTGCTGCTGTTCCCGGCTGGTTTCCTGGTGGTAACCCTGTTCTGTTTCAACTTTATCGGCGATGGCCTGCGTGATGCCCTCGACCCGAAAGACCGCTAAGGAGTGCCGCGATGACTATTATTGAAACGGCAACTGCGCCACAGGCGCAACAGCAGCAAAACGTCCTGCTGGATGTCAAAGATTTACGCGTCACTTTTAAAACGGCGGACGGTGACGTCACCGCCGTAAACGATCTGAACTTCGATCTGCGTGCGGGCGAAACGTTGGGTATCGTTGGTGAATCCGGTTCCGGCAAATCGCAAACCGCTTTTGCGCTAATGGGCCTGCTGGCCCCGAATGGGCGCATTGGCGGGACCGCGACGTTTAACGGTAAAAACATCCTCAACCTGCCTGAGCAAGAGCTGAATAAGCTGCGTGCCGAGCAGATTTCGATGATTTTCCAGGACCCAATGACTTCCCTGAACCCGTACATGCGTGTGGGTGAGCAGCTGATGGAAGTCCTGATGCTGCACAAAGGCATGAACAAAGCCGAGGCGTTCGAAGAATCAGTCAGAATGCTGGATGCAGTCAAAATGCCTGAAGCGCGTAAGCGTATGCGCATGTTCCCGCATGAGTTTTCCGGTGGTATGCGCCAGCGCGTAATGATTGCTATGGCGCTGTTATGTCGGCCAAAATTGCTGATTGCCGACGAGCCAACCACCGCGCTGGACGTGACCGTTCAGGCGCAGATCATGACCCTGCTGAACGAACTTAAGCGTGAATTCAACACCGCGATCATCATGATTACTCACGATCTGGGTGTGGTTGCCGGGATTTGTGACAAAGTGCTGGTGATGTACGCCGGTCGAACTATGGAATACGGTAAAGCACGTGATGTGTTCTATCACCCGGCACACCCGTATTCGATTGGTCTGCTGAACGCAGTTCCGCGTCTGGATGCGGAAGGCGAATCGCTGCTGACCATTCCAGGCAATCCGCCGAACCTGCTGCGTCTGCCGAAAGGCTGCCCGTTCCAGCCGCGTTGTCAGTACGCAATGGAAATCTGCAACAGCGCCCCACCACTGGAAGAGTTTGCACCAGGCCGCCTGCGCGCCTGCTTTAAGCCGCATGAGGAGCTGGTATGAACGCCATTGACGAGAAAAGAAATGTCCTGCTCGAAATCGCTGATTTAAAAGTGCATTTCGACATCAAAGACGGCAAACAGTGGTTCTGGCAGCCGCCAAAAACCCTGAAAGCCGTCGATGGCGTCACGCTGCGTCTCTATGAAGGGGAAACCCTCGGCGTCGTTGGTGAATCGGGCTGCGGTAAATCGACGTTTGCGCGCGCCATAATCGGACTGGTCAAAGCGACGGAAGGAAAGGTGGCCTGGCTGGGTAAAGATCTGCTGGGGATGAAACCGGATGAGTGGCGCGAAGTCCGTAGCGACATCCAGATGATTTTCCAGGACCCGCTGGCGTCCCTGAACCCGCGTATGAACATCGGTGATATTATTGCCGAGCCGCTGCGCACCTATCATCCTAAAATGCCGCGTCAGGAAGTTCGCGATCGCGTCAAAGCGATGATGATGAAAGTCGGCCTGCTGCCAAACCTGGTTAACCGCTATCCGCACGAATTTTCTGGCGGTCAGTGTCAGCGTATCGGTATTGCTCGTGCGCTGATTCTGGAACCGAAGCTGATTATTTGTGATGAACCGGTTTCCGCGCTGGACGTCTCGATTCAGGCGCAGGTTGTCAATCTGCTGCAGAAATTGCAACGGGAAATGGGGCTGTCGCTCATCTTCATCGCCCACGACCTGGCGGTGGTGAAGCATATTTCTGACCGCGTGCTGGTGATGTATCTTGGTCATGCCGTCGAGTTGGGCACCTACGATGAGGTGTATCACAACCCGCTGCACCCGTATACGAAAGCTCTGATGTCTGCGGTGCCTGTTCCCGATCCGGATCTGGAAAAAAATAAAGTTATCCAGCTTCTGGAAGGAGAGCTGCCTTCGCCGATCAATCCGCCGTCAGGCTGCGTGTTCCGCACGCGTTGCCCAATGGCGGGGCCGGAATGTGCTCAAACCCGGCCTGTTCTGGAAGGAAGTTTCCGCCATGCGGTTTCCTGCCTGAAAGTAGACCCGTTATAATCGCAAGGGCTGACATGATGTCAGCCCTTTTTCTTTTGCGAGGTCAACGTGTCGATTTCCGTTTCTTCTGTACGGCGTAAGACGTATCGCCTGCTATTCGATCCCAACACCCGCTCCGGGCGTCGCTTCGAAGGATTGTGCGGCCTGTTCGCGCTTCTCAGCGTATTAATCATTTTTGTCGAATCAGGGCTAGGAACCCAGTATCACCTGACGTTTGATGAATGGCATCTTTTCGTCTGGCTGGAACTGTTTGTCACCCTGGTATTTACCCTTGAATATTTCCTGCGCCTGTTCAGCTGGGCCAACCCGTCGAAATATGTCTTCAGCTTTTGGGGAATTATTGATTTAGCGACAATTCTGCCGCTGTATGTGATGTGGCTATGGCCGGAAATCAGCATTAATTACGTCTTTGCCTGGCGGGCAATGCGTGCTATCCGCGTACTTCGTGTTTTAAAGTTGCTGCGTTTTATGCCGTCGTTGCGTGTGTTCTGGAAAGCGATTTACAGCGCCCGTCACCAGCTGATTCTCTTCTATTCGTTCATTGCGATAGTGATGGTGGTCTTTGGCTCGCTGATGTATTTAATCGAAGGGCCGACGTACGGCTTCACCACGCTTAATGCGTCGGTGTACTGGGCGATTGTGACGGTGACGACCGTGGGCTACGGGGATATCACGCCGCACACCCCGCTTGGCAGGATCGTGGCATCGGTATTGATTTTGATTGGCTACTCGGTTATTGCGATTCCGACGGGACTAATTACTACACACATGAGTGCGGCATTTCAAAATCGTCAGCAGCAGCGAAAATGTCCGAAGTGTAATCAGACAAGTCATGAACACAGCGCGCGGTATTGCAATCACTGTGGAAGTGAACTCCCGGAATAAATAAAAAAGGCTGCAATCGCAGCCTTTTTTATTATTCGCGCCAGAGGATATGGCACAGCTTGTGATCTTTTTCCCGACACAGCAACACGCGGGCAAAGATATCGTTTATCTCACCGCCGTCGGTATCGGCCAGACCAATCACCACTTCAGCGAAGAAGTCCGGGTTGAGGTCGAAATCGACGTGCTCAGCCCAGTCTTCAGACGGGTCAAACAGCTCCGCGCCGCCGCGTTCTTCAAACTGTAGATTAAAGAGGATCACGTCTGCGGGATCGAGATTATCCATCGCCAGTTCAAGAAAAATATCGTAGGCCTGCTCAAGCGTTTCGTCTTCAGTCAGGCGATTATTCAGATCCATTTCCATGATGATTACCTGTTAAAACATCGTTGGGCACGTTTTACAGCAACGGGCTAAAGAAGTAAAACAGTCGTTCGGTGATCCGCTGCCACAGAGGGCGTTTCATCCATAAGTGTGCGTCCAGCAGGCGAGAGCGAGAGATATAATCGTCCTGTACCGCCGCCAGATCGCCACCAAAACCGGCGTCGTCAATCACCAGCGTGATCTCAAAATTGAGCCACAGGCTGCGCATATCCAGATTCACGGTGCCGACCAGGCTGAGCTCGCCATCGACCAGCACGCTTTTGGTGTGCAGCAACCCGCCTTCGAACTGGTAAATTTTGACACCCGCTGCCAGTAGCTCGCTAAAGAAGGCGCGGCTGGCCCAGCCGACCAGCACCGAATCGTTTTTACGCGGCATGATAATGCTGACGTCTACGCCGCGCTGTGCAGCGGTGCAAATCGCGTGCAGCAGATCGTCGCTAGGGACAAAGTAGGGAGTGGTCATGATCAGATATTCACGCGCGGAATAGGCCGCCGTTAGAAGCGCCTGATGAATCAAATCCTCCGGGAAACCCGGCCCGGACGCGATGGTGTGAATGGTATGCCCACTCTCTTGTTCAAACGGCATGATATTGGCATCGGGCGGCGGCGGCAGAATGCGTTTACCGGTTTCGATTTCCCAGTCGCAGGAGTAGACAATCCCCATCGAGGTGGCGACCGGACCTTCCATTCGCGCCATTAAATCGACCCACTGACCCACACCGGAATCCTGTTTGAAGAAGCGCGGGTCGACCATATTCATGCTTCCGGTATAGGCAATGTAGTTGTCGATCATGATCATCTTGCGATGCTGGCGTAAATCCATGCGTCGCAAGAATACGCGGAACAGATTCACTTTCAGCGCTTCGACGACTTCGATACCGGCATTGCGCATCATGGTTGCCCACGGGCTGCGGAAGAACGCCACACTACCGGCAGAGTCCAGCATCAGACGGCAGTGAATGCCACGACGCGATGCTGCCATCAGAGATTCCGCAACCTGATCGGCCATTCCACCAGGCTGCCAGATATAAAAAACCATCTCGATATTGTGACGGGCGAGCTGAATATCGCGGATCAGCGCCTGCATCACGTCATCAGAGGTTGTCAGCAGTTGCAGTTGATTACCTTTCACGCCGCCGATGCCCTGGCGACGCTCACAAAGCTTGAACAGTGATGAGGCGACGCTGCTATTCTCCTGGGCAAAAATATGTTTGCAGGATTTCAGATCGTTAAGCCATTTCGCTGTCGACGGCCACATGGCGCGCGCGCGTTCGGCCCGGCGTTTACCCAGATGTAACTCGCCAAAAGAAAGATACGCGATGATCCCTACCAGCGGCAGGATGTAGATGATCAAAAGCCAGGCCATGGCAGAAGGGACGGCCCGGCGTTTCATCAGGATGCGAAGCGTCACACCTGCGATCAGCAGCCAATATCCCAGAATGAGCAGCCAACTCACCACGGTGTAGAAGGTTGTCATAGTTTAAAAATCCTTTTGAAAGCGTATTGTTATGAGTGTACGCATCAGAATTGATCTGGCAAATAAAAAGGGCCGCTAAAAGCGCTGGTTTACCACGGTCAGGGGTTTATAATGGCGTTTCTGTTAAGGAAAGAGTTGTAGACATGAGACGCAGCAGAACCGAAGTAGGGCGCTGGCGTATGTTGCGACAAATGAGTCGTCGTAAAGCTCGTTGGCTTGAGGCTCAATCCCGCCGCAATATGCGTATCCACGCCATCAGAAAATGTGGACTTAGCCATCACCGAAATGCACTGGTGTTTGCTGTTCGCGATCTCTGAGTACCCTGAAGGCACCGTTACAGGTGCCTGATGTTTTCTTCTTTACTATCAGATTTCGCAGTATCCCCCAGCCCCCCTTATTCAGATATAATCCGCCTAAACAATGCGTTGAACGTAGAATATGAATCCATTCCTGTGGGTATTGGTTGTGCTTTTTGCGCTGGATGCGCTCAGGGAAAGTTTGGGACTGGCATCATTTATTGCACTGGTTGAATATGCCGAAGCATGGATGATGCAGTGGAACATCTAAAAGGGAATAAAAGGGATGAACGGAAAAATAATGGCTGTCGTTATGGGCATTGCGTTACTAAGCGGTTGCTCCAGCACCAAAACAGCGCCTGAAAGACATGCTTATTACTTTGTGTCGCATAAATCTACTTTTGTAGGCGGTAATTTTACCAGCAACCAACAGCAGAATTATCGGCTGAATGTTCCACAATTTCGCGAGCTGTACGAGCAGGGAAAAACCGACCGAAAAGCGGGGCGAACCGTCAGCGAGGCCAGTCAGTATGCGCAAAGCATTCGCGATCAGCTGAAAAAGAGCGTCAAGACAAACCACAGCTTTAGCGGTAATGCGAACGATAAATGGTCCTCCGATATGGAAATGAAGGATGCGATATTGTTCGGCAATGAACTTGCTGCGTCTTATCTTGACGGTTATAACGGCGTACAATAGTTAGCAGATGAACCCTGAGAATGTCGCGTTATGGCGGCATTTTATTTTTTAAAAAGGAGCAGGTGGTGTTTGCGGAGTTTGGTGTACTTAATTTCTGGACCTATGTTGTCGGGGCCTTCTTTATCGTACTGGTTCCCGGACCTAATACCTTATTTGTGTTAAAAACGGGCATCGGCCACGGTGTGAAAAAGGGCTATCTTGCCGCCACAGGCGTGTTTATCGGCGATGCCGTTCTGATGTTTCTGGCGTGGGCGGGCGTGGCTGCGCTGATTCAAACCACACCGGTTCTTTTTAATATTGTTCGTTATCTCGGTGCAATCTATCTGCTGTGGCTGGGTGGAAAAATGCTCTGGTCGGTGCTAACGCATAAAGCGGGCACGCAAACCGGTGTAACTGAACCTGCCAGCATGATCATGAAGCGCTCGCTGGTACTGAGCCTGACCAACCCGAAAGCGATTCTATTCTACGTCTCGTTCTTCGTGCAGTTCATCGATGTCAGCGCCAAAAATACCGGCACCTCATTTCTGATCCTTGCCACAACCCTTGAGCTGATCAGTTTCATGTACATGAGTTTCCTGATTTTCTCCGGTGCGTTTGTCACTCGCTACCTTAAAACCAAAAAGAAACTGGCGAAACTGGGGAATGGTTTGATAGGGCTGTTATTCGTGGGGTTTGCAGCGCGGCTGGCGTCACTGCATTGATAAAAGGCTCCTGCGGGAGCCTTTTCTGTCACATCAGAACACTTTCTTAAACGGTCGCACTGTCACTTTTTCATAAACACCTGCCGCGACGTACGGGTCGGCTTCGGCCCAGGACTGCGCGGTTTCCAGTGATTCAAACTCGGCAATGACCGTGGAGCCGCTAAAACCTGCGGCACCAGGGTCGTTGCTATCGACAGCGGGCATTGGGCCTGCGGTCAGTAATTTTCCTTCGTCATGTAATAGTTGTAGACGCGCGAGATGGGCTGGGCGCACGGAAAGTCGTTTTTCCAGAGAATCGGCAACATCTTCAGCGTAGATCACGTAAAGCACGGCGGAGCTCCTTAGCCATAAAAAGTGTCAATAACGTTATGTGAAAGCATCGATGACTGCAATGTAAAGATAACGACCTTGTTAAAACCTTAACAAAGACGCGCCTTTTTTGGCCTCGCGTGCAGTTAAATCGCGAGAAGATGGAGTGTCTTATTGAATATGATTGCTATTTGCATTTAAAATCAAGGCCTGGTTTTTTAACTGAAACGATTATGACTTCGATGACCCTGGATTTACCTCGCCGCTTTCCCTGGCCGACGCTGCTGTCCGTTGTGATTCACGGTGCTGTCGTGGCGGCTTTGCTCTACACTTCGGTTCATCAGGTTATTCAAATGCCCGCGCCAGCGCAGCCGATTTCAGTGACCATGGTGTCACCGGCAGATCTGGAGCCGCAGGTGGTTCCACCTCCACCAGAGCCGGTTGTCGAGCCTGAGCCAGAGCCTGAGGTTGTTCCGGAGCCGCCGAAAGAAGCGCCTGTCGTGATCCACAAGCCGGAGCCAAAACCTAAGCCGAAGCCAAAACCGAAGCCGGTCAAGAAGGTGGAAGAGCGTCCGAAACGTGAAGAGCGCCCGGTTGAGCCGCGTGCGGTGCAGTCGACACAAAATACCGCGCCAGCGAAACCGGTAATGAACAGTTCGCCGACCACCGCGAAACCGGTGGTAACCGCGCCGTCAGGCCCACGAGCCATGAGCCGCAATCAGCCGCAATATCCTGCGCGTGCGCAGGCGCTGCGTATTGAAGGACGTCTACGTGTGAAATTTGACGTCACGGCAGATGGCCGGGTGGATAATGTCGAGGTGCTCTCGGCGCAACCGGCAAACATGTTCGAGCGTGAAGTTAAAGCGGCGATGCGCAAATGGCGCTATGAGCCAGGCAAACCTGGCAATGGACTCATCGTTAATATTGTTTTCCGCCTGAACGGCGGGGCACAGATGGAATAAACAAGAAAGCCTCCGAATGGAGGCTTTTTTTATACCTTCGGGAACGGACGAGGTGTACCCTGGCTGTCTACCGCAACATAGATAAACAGCGCTTCGGTAGCCTTGTAGCGCTGGCCGATAGGTTCTGAAGAGACCTTCTTCACCCACACTTCGATATTGATAGAGATCGACGTATTGCCGCGTTTCATGCAGCGGGCGTAGCAACACACCACATCACCCACGGCGACCGGACGTAAAAACGTCATCCCATCGACTCTGACCGTTACCACGCGGCCATGAGCTATCTCTTTAGCGAGGATCGCACCGCCCATATCCATCTGTGCCATTAACCAGCCGCCGAAAATATCACCGTTCGCATTGGTGTCGGCGGGCATTGCAAGTGTGCGTAAAACCAGTTCGCCCTGAGGGGCGTCATTCGTTGTTGTCATTGTTTCTTAAGCTCGTTACGGAAGACGACAGGCGGGATGCTACTATGATTTACAGCCGGTGGGAAATAGAAGGAAAAGGCCAGACAGAAGCCTGTCTGGCCTGGAATCTTAGTGCTTGTCGTCTTGCGGCATATGTCGATAGATGTACACACCGCTCAGCAGCGTGAAAATCAGGGTTAACGCAGTCAGACCAAAGACCTTGAAGTTGACCCAAATATTCTGCGGCAGCCAGAACGCGATGTAGATATTCGCCAGCCCGCACAGAATGAAGAACAGCGCCCAGGCGACGTTCAGTCGCGACCACACCTGCTGCGGAAGGGTGATCTCTTTCCCAAGCATGCGCTGAATCAGAGGCTTATTCATCACCCACTGACTGAACAGCAACGCACCCGCGAACAGAGCATAAATCACCGTCACTTTCCATTTGATAAACTCATCGTTATGGAAGAACAGGGTTAATCCGCCAAACACCGCCACCAGAACAAAAGTGATCAGCGCCATTTTTTCGACTTTACGGTAACGTAGCCAGCTGTAAATCAGCACGACGGCAGTGGCTACGATTAAGGCCGCTGTCCCGGCATAAATGTCGTACAGCTTGTAAAACGCGAAAAATACGACCAACGGTAAAAAATCAAGAAGCTGCTTCATTCTTCGATTCCATCATCTGCTTTCAGGGAAACTATTGGCGAATCAACATATAAAGGCGGAACAAATAGACCAGTAACACCGCTGAAATCAGGTTACTGAGTGTATTGGCGACCACGGCACCGACATTCGGTGTCAGCACAGCAAAATTCGGTGCAAACAGCAGCAACAGTGTTTTTGCCAGCAGCCAGCTTATGACTGCTGGCGAAACCAGACGCATATTAGCCCAGGCCAGTTTCATACTGCTGCGCATCGCTGTAAATATCCCCATCTTGTCCTGTACCAGCATCACCGGGGAAAACGAGAGGACAATTGCCAGTAAAACGCCCGGCACAACAACCAGCATAACCCCGATCTGCACCAGCATGGTGGTCAAAAAGATCAGGATAAACAACTTCGGTAATACAGGTGCGCTGGCACCGATGGCGCGCAGGGCGCTCACGCGATGACCCGCAGAAATGAGCTGGACCATCAGCAATACACCGCCCGCCAGAATCGCGTTGCCGATCAACCCAGAGAAGGTCGATGCTGCAGAGGCGCGGAGCAAAATCTGCTGCTGGTCAGGCGTCATGTTCTGAACCAGATCAAACAGCCCGACGCTTCCGGCGAGGTGATCGCCCTGGCTGAGGGTCGCAATTTGATCATCACTCGGCGAAAACGCATGGCCAAGCACCACCGTGATAAACGCACATAACAAGGCGATCAGTAAAAAGGTAATGAACTGATTGCGGAAAAAATTCCCCGTGTCACGGTAGACGGACTTCGCCGTGATAGACATGCACTCTCCTTGAGTATTGCAGGTATTAATAAGCGGGCAATTGTACCCTGGATAACTCCGTCGTGGCAGCACCATGACTTGTATGGAAAAGCATATCTTTGTAAAGCAATGGTCATTATGGAAATTGACCTGCAATAGTCATCTGCGTGTTTGTTTGATTGGCAAAAATTAATCTGGATCAATGAATGTTAAATTACAAGCCTAAGTGTGATCTGCGTTAGATCACTTGTTACTCAATAATGGGTATATTCACCGCGCCAATAAAAACCACAATGATGGAGCGGATATGAAAAAGTTAGCAGTGGCAGCCCTGATCTTAAGCAGTATCTCTGGCGGCGCGTATGCGCATGAAGCAGGTGAATTCTTTGTGCGTGCAGGTTCGGCGACGGTCCGCCCGACTGAGGGATCTGACAATGTGTTGGGTAGTCTGGGCGGCTTTAACGTCAGCAACAATACCCAGCTGGGTCTGACGTTCACGTATATGGCAACGGAAAATATCGGGGTTGAACTTCTCGCGGCAACGCCGTTCCGCCACAAAGTAGGGACCGGCCCGACGGGGAATATCGCCACCGTTCATCAGTTACCACCTACGCTGATGGCGCAGTGGTATTTTGGTGACGCCAGCAGCAAGGTGCGCCCGTATATCGGCGCGGGTGTGAACTACACCACCTTCTTTGATGAGAAATTTAACGATAACGGCAAAGAGAATGGCCTTTCGGATCTGAGCCTGAAAGATTCCTGGGGCGCAGCGGGGCAGGTCGGGATGGATTATCTGATCAACCGCGACTGGCTGCTGAATATGTCCGTCTGGTATATGGATATCGACACCGACGTACGCTTTAAAGCGGGCGGGGAACAGCAGAGCGTCCATACGCGACTGGACCCGTGGGTGTTTATGTTCTCGGCGGGTTATCGTTTCTAATTGCGAACAGAAAACTGGCCATCAGCGGCCAGTTTTCTCTTTAGCAACTATTCAGCCAGTTCAGGCATATTCTCCTGCACAAACTCCAGCACCTTTTCACCGTCCAGCGACGCAAACGGATAGCTTTCAATAACGGTTATCGGTTTTCCTTCGCCAATTTCCGCCCTCAATTCTTCCAGCTTATATTGAATATGCGGCGCGACTAAAAATGCATCAAACGCCGGGGCAACGCTGGCGAAATTATCCAGTCCGACGGCGCTAACCAGCAGTTTAATTCCACGTTCATCGGCAGCATGCTGCATCTTTTTGGCAAGCGACTGGGCGGTATTGCCGAACAGACAACAAATCAGTAACTTTTTCATCAGATTATCCTCATGGAAACTGAGGATACAGTATTCTCAGGCGTGAAAATAAAATGAGAGCTAACGCAACGTGCTGGTTGTTTTTTCGTCGATAAAGTGAAGAGGATAACGCTCCCGGCGGGGAACGTTGTCATAGGCGAGTTATTTCTGAATCAAATAGCGAATGGTCGGGCCGTCCTGTTGAATATCCAGCACGGTGTATCCATGGTTTTTGGCATCCAGCGGGATGTTATTGATCGACTGAGGGCAATCGCTGACCACTTCCAGAATTTCGCCTTTTTTCAGTAAGGGCAAGGCTTCAAGCGTCGCGACGGCCGGATAAGGACAAGGTTCGCCTACCATATCGAGGCGATAATCAGGAACGATTTGCGTCATGCCACATTCTCCTGTGTTTCAGTGTTACGCGCGGTGCGACGGAAAAAGCGTTTTTCCTGCGCGATTACCAGTAAAAAGGCGATCAGCAGCAGAGCATAGGTGACCAGCAATCCACCTAACGGACCGAAAGTGTTCAGCAGGTTAACCTTATCCCAGCTGGTGGCGAGCGCCGGGGACACATCGTCCCAGTAGTAGGCGAGGATAGTCGAGCCGATGACGTTCCCCAGCCCGACCCACCAGTAATGTACCTGGCCTTCTACTGCGCGGTACATCCAGCCGGTTTCACATCCACCCGCAAGGACGATACCAAAGCCAAACAGCAAGCCGCCGATCACCGCATTTGGGCCAGCCCACATAATTTTGGGTTCAACGCCGAGCTGCACATAGCTGAAAATACCGATGGCACTCACCGCCATCCCGGCAATAATCGCTTTTGCCATCATGGTGCGACCGGTGATCCACATATCACGGAACGCCGAGGTAAAGCAGATTTGTGCGCGCTCAATCAGCAGGCCAAAACCAACGCCAAACAGCATCGCTAATCCCAGTTTTGGCCGATCGAATGCGGTACACAACGCCCAGGCGATCATTGCAAAAAAGACCAGCATCCCCAGACGGAAGCGGCGTTTTGCTTGATCCGGCTTTTGCGTCAGCGGAGAAGCCGCGCTGACTTTGGTCATTTTGACCGGAATACGAAATATCGGCAGCAGCGTGAAACGCGCGCCGAAGTACGAACCAATGGCGGTCGCCACGGCAAAAAACCAGGCGTGCAGGGAGAACTGAGGAATCCCGGTAAAGAAAGCCGCCAGGTTGCACCCCATCGCCAGACGTGCACCAAAGCCGGCAATGATCCCACCGATTACCGCCTGTGCAATACGAATGCGGCTGCGCGGCATACGCAGTTTGACGTTATTGGCCCACAGCGCGGCGGCAAAACAGCCTCCGAACATGCCAATAATCATCATTCCGTCAATACGGGTGAGCGGCGTGCCTTCCAGATGAATCAGTTTGAAATAGCCCCATTCCTCAGCATGCACGCCCGCCAGCTGTAAGAGTTGTCCACCCCAGCGGGTGAATTCGCCCGTGACCGCCCAGAAGGTACCGGTAATGCCGAAATAATAGGTAGAGAGGATGCCCGCAGCGATAACTGCGGGGACAGGATTCCAGAATTTAATCAGGTATGCCTGTTTGAATTGTTGCCATGACATGTGTAAGCCTCTGAACTCAGAAGGTGTTAACGCGGCCAACAGACCGAAAAGAAGACGCGATAATACGCTTGCGATGTTTTTTGAAAAGTCGATCGCGCCGAAAACATCGAAGCGATCAATTTTGGCCTACCCCTAAAGATTGTATTTAGCGAATAACGAACACTGTACGTTGCTTACTGTCATCGTTTTTCCAGGCGTCGGCGACATCTTCTAGCCTGGCCTGACGGGTTTTGATCGTAAAGCCGCCAGCGACGGATGCCTGGAGCATTTCCCCTGTTGCGTGGATGAGTTGTGTCATGGAAAGGCTGCCTATACCGCTGCCCATCATCAGAATGGGCGATGAGCGAAGTACGGCACCCGGCAAAGCGATTTCAGCGCCGGATAATGCACCAACCTGCAAATATCTGACCGGGTTAAGGGAGGAAGTGTGTTTTGCCAGCGCGGTGAGGATCGCGAGCGCACTTTGGCCCCAAAGATAATCAACCACCACGTCGATACCCTCTGCGGCCAGTCTGGAAAGTTGCTGGGCAATACTCAGCCCATCATCGGTGATATTCACGCACTCATCTGCGCCCAGACTGGACAAAACCTGCGGATTGCGTCCGGTAACGATGATTTTACCCGCGCCATGAAAGCGGGCAATTTGCACCGCGAGTTGACCCGCGCTACCGGTCGCGCCGTTGATCAGCACGGTTTCGCCAGGCTGTAACTGCGCGCGCGTTATCAGTGCTGCCCATGCCGACATTCCAGGATTAGCCATTGCTGCAGCTGTTACGTCATCGAGATCGTCGGGCAGGGGGAGACAAAGATTCGCGTCGACAGGGGCGAATTCCGCCATGCTCCCCCACGGCGTCGGCGGAAACGCAAAATAGACGCGTTGACCCTCTTCGGTAACGCCCGTTCCGTCGATACCAGCGACAAAAGGCAACGTACCGTCAAAACTATAATGCTTGCCTGAGGCCCGACTTTTCACCACGTGGCTTATCGCCGAGGCGGTAACGCGAACAAGTTGTTGCCCCTGTTCAGCGTTGGGGGCGGCGAAATCGGCGTAAACCGGGCCTGTGGCCGGATCGAAAACGACAGCTGCTTTCATACTGTTTCTCCTGAACTGTAACATGTGTAAAATGCACATATCTGATAGGGGCACTATACTCGCCAGGAAAATATATGCAAGATGCACATAAATATGACGTGACGGATTTTCACGGCGCGCTGCTGGATATCATGGGCGTGATGAATCAGCCGCAGCGCGATGACATTCTGTTATCCGAAGCGGGTGTTTCGCTGGATCAAATTCTTTTCCCGCTGCTGGTAGCCATCGACCGCTATGGTCCGGTAGGCGTGGTCGAACTCGCTGACGGACTCGGGCGGGATTACACTACCGTCAGCCGCCAGGTGAAACGCCTGGAAGCGCAGGGGCTGGCGCAGAAAAAACCGGGTACGAAAGACAGGCGCGTGTCCGAGGTGACGATATCAACGCAAGGAAAAGCGTTAACCATGAAAATTGCTGAGGCACGCATGACGCTGATGAATCAGATTTTCAAAGAATGGCAGGAGGATGACGTGGGAAACCTGTTTCGGCTGGTACGAAAATATGCGGATAGCATTAAAGGAGAATGACCGTCTGGCGTAGCGTCAGACGGTCAGGATAATCAGGCTTGGCGCGTTGCTGCTTTCATCGCAGAGACGAAATCGTGCAGTTCTGCCAGCATCTGATCAGGCTTATCCAGGTTACGTTCGATGATTTTGACGATTGCCGAGCCGGAGATTGCGCCTGCGGCGTTGGCGTCAATCGCGGCAGTCACTTGCTCAGGAGATGAAATGCCGAAGCCTTGCAACGGCGGTGCGGCATGGTACTCGGCCAGTTTTTCCACCAGATGATGCAGGGGAAGCGCCGCTTTGTTTTCCGCACCGGTCACGCCAGCGCGTGACAGCAGATAGGTATACCCGCGACCGTAAGACGCAATCTGGCGCAGCAGTTCGTCATCCGCATTCGGTGGGCAGATGAAAATGGGTGCGACGTTGTGGCGCATTGCCGCCTGGCGGAACGGAGCAGATTCTTCCACCGGCACATCAGCGACTAGCACCGAATCGACACCTACGCGAGCGCACTCGGCGTAAAAGTTATCAATACCTTTGCTGAATACCAGGTTGGCGTACATCAGCAGGCCAATCGGAATCGTCGGGTGTTTCTGGCGAATTGCGGCCAGCATTTCAAAGCACTGGGTCGGTGTCACGCCCGCGGCAAAGGCGCGAAGGGTAGCGTCCTGTATGGTCGGGCCATCGGCCAGCGGATCGGAGAACGGAATCCCCAGCTCCAGCGCATCAGCGCCTGCGGCAATTAAGGTGTCGATAATTTTCAGCGACTGCTCAGGGCCCGGATCGCCCAGCGTGACGAAGGGAACAAACGCGCCTTCCTTGCGGGCTTTCAGTTCTGCAAATGCGTTATCGTAGCGTTCCATCAGATTTCCCCTCGTGCTTTCAGAATATCGTGAACGGTGAAGATATCTTTATCACCGCGACCGGACAGGTTCACCACCAGCAGCTGCTCTTTTTCCGGGTTTTCTTTGATCATTTTCAGGGCGTGCGCCAGAGCATGGGAAGACTCCAGCGCCGGGATGATCCCTTCATGGCGCGACAGGGTTTTGAACGCTTCCAGCGCTTCGTCATCGGTTATCGAGACATAATCAGCACGACCGATGCTGTTCAGATGCGCATGCTGTGGCCCCACGGACGGGAAGTCCAGACCGGCAGAGATCGAGTAAGATTCCTCAATCTGGCCTTCATCAGTTTGCATCATCGGTGATTTCATCCCGAAGTAGATGCCGACGCGACCGTGTTTCAGCGGCGCACCGTGTTCGCCAGTTTCAATGCCGTGACCCGCAGGTTCTACGCCGATCAGGCCGACGCTTTCGTCGTCGATAAAATCAGCAAACATGCCAATGGCGTTCGAGCCACCGCCAACACAGGCAATAACTGCATCCGGCAGACGACCTTCTTTTTCGAGGATCTGTACTTTGGTTTCTTCGCCAATCATGCGCTGGAATTCACGCACAATCGTCGGGAACGGGTGCGGACCGGCTGCGGTACCGAGCATGTAGTGCGCGGTGTCGTAGCTGCCAGACCAGTCGCGCAGCGCTTCGTTACAGGCATCTTTCAGCGTGGCCGAACCGCTGTGTACCGGGATCACTTCCGCACCCATCAGACGCATACGGAACACGTTCGGCGACTGGCGCTCAACATCCTTCGCACCCATGTAAATGCGGCATTTCAGGCCGAGCAGGGCGCTGGCGAGGGCAGACGCCACACCGTGTTGGCCAGCACCGGTTTCGGCGATGATTTCGGTTTTGCCCATGCGCTTGGCAAGCAGCGCCTGACCCAGAACCTGGTTTGTTTTGTGCGCACCGCCGTGGAGCAGATCTTCACGCTTGAGGTACAGCGTGGCGTTAGTGCCTTCCGTCAGATTGCGACATTTAGTCAGCGCCGTCGGACGGCCGGCGTAGTTCTTCAGCAAGTCGGTAAATTCCGCCTGGAATGCAGGATCTTTCTGCGCGCTGACAAACGCTTCTTCGAGCTGGCGCAGGGCAGGCATCAGGATTTGCGGCACATACATGCCACCGAACTCACCAAAATAGGGATTTAATAAAGTTGTCATTTTCTCTTCCTTAATAGGCACGCAGCGTCTTGAATACCGAGGCCAGCTTACTGGCATCTTTGATGCCCGGCTGAGACTCCACGCCTGAATTGAAATCGAGGCCCGCGCAGCCCGCTTTTGCGGCGTCTACGCAGTTATCGGGGCTTAATCCGCCCGCCAGCAGGACGTTGTCCAGCTTTTCACCGTTCAGTAGGGACCAGTCGAATCGCTCGCCGGTTCCGCCCTGGCCGTTATCCAGCACATATTTATCGACGTGCTGGAGATCGCGGGCCGGCAGCGTGTCGCCCACGCTCTGCGCTTTCCAGATTTGCACCTGCGGAGCCAGCGCCTGGCGAAGTGCGTTGATGTACGTTTGATCTTCTTGTCCGTGTAGCTGCACGGCAGTCAGAGATAAGTTTTCAGCTTTGGCTACAACGTCTGCAATCGGTGCATCGCGGAACACGCCCACGTAGCTCAGCTCCGCGGCGGCGATGACGTCACGCGCTTGCGCTTCGGTCACGAAGCGCGGGGAGGACTCGACAAAAATCAGCCCGCCGTAAACCGCACCCGCTTCGAGGGCGGCGGCGGCATCCTGAGGGCGCGTCAGCCCGCAGACTTTGTTTTCGCCCAGCAGCACGCGGCGTATGGCAGCGTTCAGATCGTCGTGAGACATCAGCGCCGAGCCAATCAAAAAGCCGTTGGCGAAATGGCTCAGTTCACGAACCTGAGCGTAGGTGTTAATGCCAGATTCGCTGATGACCGTCACGCCTGCACCGAGGCGTGGAGCCAGCTGGCGCGTGCGGTTCAGGTCGATGGACAGATCGCGCAGGTCGCGGTTGTTGATGCCGACGACTTTCGCTTTCAGCGCAATCGCGCGTTCCAGCTCTTCTTCGTTGCTCACTTCCGTCAACACACCCATGTTCAGGCTGTGCGCGACGGCGGCCAGCTGGCGATACTGTTCGTCATCCAGCACGGAGAGCATCAGCAGGCAGGCATCGGCCTGATAAAAACGCGCCAGCCAGATTTGGTACGCGTCAATAATGAAGTCTTTGCACAGAATCGGCTGCGGCGCAATCTGGCTGACAATCGGCAGAAAATCAAAACTGCCCTGGAAATATTTCTCATCTGTCAGCACTGAAATGGCCGACGCATGGTGTTTGTAAACCCCGGCAATGCGCGCGGGATCGAAATCGTCGCGGATCACGCCTTTCGACGGCGAGGCCTTTTTGCACTCCAGGATAAACGCGGTACGCGCACCCTGCAGGGCATCATAAAAACGGCGTTGGCTCACAACCACATCATTCTGGAAACTGGCCAGCGGCTGCTGCTCTTTACGCGCTTCTACCCAGATGGCCTTATCGGCGACGATTTTCGCTAAAACGGTCTGCATCTTTTATCCTCTTGCCGCAAGTGCGGTAACGCGGTCGTAAGCTGCGCCGGAGCGCAATACGTCCAGAACTTTTTGTGCGTTTGCCTGTAAATCTTCTTCGCCGTGCAAACGCATCAACATCGCGACATTGGCGGCGACAGCGGCCTCGTGGGCGGCTTCACCTTTACCTTGTAGCAAGCGTGTCAGAATGTCACGGTTTTCTTCCGGGGTGCCGCCTGCCAGCTGTTCCTGGCGATAAGGCGTCAGGCCAAAGTCGGTGGCGTCCAACTGATAGCTCTGGATTTCCCCGTCGCGCAGCTCGGCAACCAGCGTCGGCGCGTGGAGAGACACTTCGTCCATGCCGCCGCTATGAACCACGGCTGCACGTTGATAACCCAGTACGCGCAGCGTTTCGGCAATCGGCAGCACCAGTTCCGGGCTGTAGACACCGATCAGGGCCAGCGGCGGATGCGCCGGGTTGATCAATGGACCCAGCACGTTAAACAGGGTGCGGGTTTTCAACTGCTGGCGAACCGGCATCGCGTGGCGGAAACCGGTGTGGTATTTCGGTGCGAACAGGAAACAGACGCCCAGATCGTCCAGTGCTTCTCGGGAACGTTCGGCGTTCATCTCGAGATTAATCCCAAAGGCGGCCAGCAGATCAGACGAGCCGGAACGGCTGGAGACGCTGCGGTTACCGTGTTTCGCCACTTTCATCCCGCAGGCAGCGGCGACAAAGGCGCTGGCGGTAGAGATATTAATGCTGTTGCTGCCGTCGCCGCCGGTGCCGACGATATCAGCGAAGGTGTAATCAGGACGCGGGAACGGGGCGGCGTTTTCCAGCAGAGCGGTGGCCGCACCGGCAATTTCCTGCGGCTGTTCGCCGCGCACTTTCATGCTGACCAGTGCGGCAGCCAGTTGTTCTGGCTTCAGCTCGCCGCGCACGACCGCAGAGAAGAGCTGATGGCTTTCCTGCTGAGTCATGGTTTGCGCCTGATACAGTTTTTCCAGAATAGGCTGCAGGGTGTTGGTCTGCTCCAGTTTCTGTAGCGCCCAGTTGAGCGTCTGTTCCAGCAGGCGTGCGCCGTTGGAGGTCAGAATTGATTCCGGGTGGAACTGCAGGCCGCAGACGCGATCCGCATCGTGACGCACGGCCATCACCATCCCCTCAAAAGAGGCGTTGATAGTCAAACCTGCCGGAATGTTGCTTCCGACCAGAGAGTGATAACGCGCCACTGGCAGCGGATTTGGCAGCCCGGCAAACATTGCCTGACCGTCGTGTTCAATGCTGGATGCTTTGCCATGCAGGATTTCACCCGCCTGGCCGACGTAACCGCCGTAAGCTTCCACAATCGCCTGATGCCCCAGGCAGATGCCGATAATCGGCAGTTTGCCGCGCATGCGGGTCAGCAGCTCAGGCATACAGCCCGCTTCACTCGGTGCGCCAGGGCCCGGGGAGAGCATCAGCACCGGGCTTTGCATGGTTTCCAGACGCTCAATAAGGGTCTGGGCCGGAACATGATTGCGGTAAATCACCACGTTGTGCCCGTTGGCACGCAGCTGGTCTGCCAGGTTGTAAGTAAAGGAGTCGATATTATCGAGCAGCAGAATGTCAGCCATCAGAAAATCTCCTGTGCGTGGTGTGCGGTAGCAATGGCGCGCAATACCGCGCGTGCTTTACTGCGTGTTTCGTCAGCTTCGGACTGCGGAACAGAATCGAGGACAATGCCTGCGCCCGCCTGGACGGTGGCAATGCCATCTTCCACGTAGGCTGAGCGGATGACGATGCAGGTGTCCAGGTCGCCGTGTGCGGTGAAGTACCCAACCGCGCCGCCGTAGCTGCCGCGACGGCGGCCTTCGGCACTGGCAATCAACTGCATGGCGCGGACTTTCGGTGCACCGCTCAGGGTGCCCATATTCATACAGGCGCGATAGGCGTGAAGGGCGTCGAGGTCGTGACGCAGTTCACCAACCACGCGGGAAACCAGGTGCATCACGAAGGAGTAACGGTCGACTTTGGTCAGGTCCGCCACGTAGCGTGTGCCTGGCGTACAGATGCGCGCCAGATCGTTACGCGCCAGGTCGACCAGCATCAGGTGCTCAGACAACTCTTTGTGGTCGGTACGCATCTCCAGCTCAATACGGCTGTCGAGATCGCGATCTAAAGACCCGTCGGCGCGACGACCACGCGGGCGAGTTCCTGCAATTGGGTAAATTTCAATCTGGCGGCTCGGCGCGTCGTATTTCAGCGAACTTTCCGGCGAGGCACCGAACAGCGTGAAATCGTTGTCCTGCATGAAGAACATGTACGGGCTTGGATTGCTCTTCTTCAGCACGTCATACGCGGCCAGCGGAGACGGGCACGGGAGCGAGAAGCGACGGGACGGCACCACCTGGAAAATCTCACCGGCGCGAATCGCTTTTTGCATCTGACGCACTACCGCGCCGTACTGGTCATCGGTCTGGTTTGTTTCGCACTGCATATGATCGATACGCTGGACCGGCAGCGCGGTTGGCTCTTCGGTCATCTGCTGCTGGAGCTGCTCAATACGCTGCGCCAGACGCTGTTTTTCAGACGCTGAAGGGGTGAACAGGCTGGCCTGAATGCGGGTATATTTTTTCTGATGGTCAATTACCATCAGCGTTTCGGCCAGGTAGAAACAGTAGTCCGGGCAGCGGTTGCCCTGTTCGGTTTCAGGCAAATCTTCAAATCCGGCGACCAGGTCGTAGGCAAACAGCCCGCCGAAGAACATCGCTTCGCGTTCGTCCTCAGGGACGTCCACCAGGTTTTGCAGCAGGCGGAAGGCGTCGAATACAGACAGAGAACACAGGCGCGCATCTTCATCCAGCAGTTGGCTCACCGGTGGGAAATGCAGAATACGCGTTTCCGGGCGGTGTTCGTTTTCGATGCCCGCTGGCAGGGCGGCATCAAGCAGCGGCAGCAGGGCGGCACCGTTTTCTGATAAGGCTTTAATGGTGACAGTGTCACCTAATGCCGTAATGCGCAGCGCGCTATCAACCAGCAGCAGGCTTTTGAGATCGTCTTTGCTGTCGATATCAGCAGATTCCAGCAGCAGGGTGGCCGGACGTGCGCCGCAAACCTGGTGGAACAGAGCTGTAGGGTTATGGCGATACACCGCTTCGCAGGTCAGCAACTCAAGGTGTGTTTTGGCTGTTTGCATATTGTTGTTCTCATATTCTGTTCATAAAAAAGCCCGCATCGTCGCGGGCCTGGTATCTGTTTGCATTTTGCACACAAGTGACACTGCCCGATAATCAGGAAGTGCGCCACCAGCCGTGCAGAGAGAAATGTGCTTTCATTTTCAGATACCTTCTTGAGTGAACTTGCGTACTAGTTAACTAGTTCGATGACGTAAAGTCAACCCCTGATTTCAGAATTTACGCGCAAGCCGTTATCATAGTCTTCCTGAATACGATAAACCTGTGATGGAAACCGCTTTGAGCGAAACAAAATACGCCGTGATTTATGATTTACACAGCCACACTCAGGCCTCCGATGGCCTGTTAACGCCCGAAGCACTGGTTCACCGTGCGGTGGAAATGCGCGTGGGCACGCTGGCGATAACCGATCACGACACCACGGATGCCATTCCGGCGGCACGGGCCGAGATTGCCCGCAGCAGTCTGCCGTTAAACCTGGTCTCCGGCGTAGAAATTTCCACCGTCTGGGAAAATCACGAAATCCATATCGTCGGTCTGAATATTGATATCGAGAATCCGGCGCTGTGTGCGTTCCTGGAAGAACAGAAAGAACGCCGCAACCAGCGTGCGGAACTGATTGGCGAGCGGCTTGAAAAATCGCAGATCCCCGGCGCGCTGGAAGGGGCGCGCCGTTTAGCCAATGGCGGTGCTGTTACGCGCGGTCACTTCGCGCGTTTTCTGGTGGAGGCCGGGAAGGCCAATAACTTTGCCGATGTGTTCAAAAAATACCTCGCGCGCGGTAAAACCGGATACGTTCCGCCACAGTGGTGTACAATAAAACAAGCTATTGATGTCATTCATCATTCTGGCGGCAAGGCGGTGCTGGCCCATCCAGGTCGGTATAACCTTTCGGCTAAGTGGCTGAAAAGACTGCTGGCACACTTCGCGGAACACGGTGGCGAAGCGATGGAAGTATCCCAGTGTCAGCAGGCACCCAATGAGCGCAGTCAGCTGGCGACGTATGCGCGTCAGTACGGTTTACTTGCGTCGCAAGGCTCTGATTTTCACCAGCCTTGTGCATGGATTGAACTGGGGCGCAAGCTCTGGTTACCCGCAGGTGTCGAACCGGTCTGGGGGCTTTGGGAGCAGCCGCTGCAACACATTGAAGAGAGGGAAGCATGAGTCAGTTTTTCTATATTCACCCGGACAACCCGCAGGCGCGGTTGATTAACCAGGCGGTTGAGATCGTTCGCAAGGGCGGTGTGATTGTTTATCCTACCGATTCCGGCTACGCGCTGGGCTGTAAAATCGAAGATAAAGGGGCGATGGAACGCATCTGTCGCATCCGCCATTTGCCAGACGGGCATAACTTTACCCTGATGTGTCGCGATCTCTCTGAAATCTCGACCTACGCTTACGTGGATAACGTCGCGTTTCGCTTAATCAAAAACAACACGCCGGGCAACTATACTTTCATTCTGAAAGGCACTAAGGAAGTCCCGCGCCGATTGTTGCAGGAAAAACGTAAAACCATCGGGATGCGCGTACCGTCGAACCCGATTGCGCAGATGCTGCTTGAAACGCTCGGCGAGCCGATGCTGTCCACGTCTCTGATGCTGCCGGGCAGCGATTTTACCGAGTCCGACCCGGAGGAGATTAAAGATCGTCTGGAGAAGCAGGTCGACCTGATTATTCACGGCGGTTATCTCGGTCAGCAACCGACCACGGTTGTCGATCTTACGGAAGATGCACCAGAAGTGATTCGTGAAGGTGTGGGTGACGTTAAACCTTTCTTGTAATGGTTTAAGCGGATATACTACGCGGCCATCAAAACAGCGGAAAACCGCTTTTTTGACCCTAATTCGACGCCTGTGAAGGCGACACCTGAAGGATGCTCAATGAGCGAAAAGTTACAGAAAGTGCTGGCGCGTGCTGGCCACGGTTCACGCCGTGAAATCGAAACCATTATTGAAGCGGGTCGCGTCAGCGTAGACGGCAAAATTGCCAAGCTGGGTGACCGCGTAGAAGTCGTTGCGGGAATGAAAATCCGTCTCGACGGTCACGTGATCTCTGTTAAAGAGTCTGCTGAACAAATTTGTCGCGTACTGGCTTATTACAAGCCGGAAGGCGAACTGTGTACGCGTAACGATCCAGAAGGCCGCCCGACGGTATTTGACCGTCTGCCAAAACTGCGCGGTGCGCGCTGGATTGCAGTAGGGCGTCTGGATGTGAACACCTGCGGTCTGCTGCTGTTCACCACCGATGGCGAGTTGGCAAACCGCCTGATGCACCCAAGCCGTGAAGTGGAACGTGAATACGCGGTGCGCGTGTTCGGTCAGGTTGATGAAAACAAACTGCGTGATCTGTCGCGCGGCGTTCAGCTTGAAGACGGGCCTGCGGCGTTTAAAACCATTAAATTCACCGGCGGTGAAGGGATCAACCAGTGGTATAACGTCACCCTGACCGAAGGCCGTAACCGTGAGGTTCGTCGTCTGTGGGAAGCGGTGGGCGTGCAGGTGAGTCGTCTGATTCGCGTGCGCTACGGTGATATCCTGCTGCCGAAAGGTATTCCACGCGGAGGTTACACCGAGCTGGATTTAACCCAGACCAACTATCTGCGTGAGCTGGTGGAACTGCAGCCAGAAACCACCACCAAAGTGGCGGTTGAAAAAGACCGTCGCCGCGTGAAAGCGAACCAGATTCGCCGTGCGGTGAAGCGTCACACCCAGGTTGGCACCGCGCGCCGATCTGGCAGCCGTAATAACAACGGCTAAAAATCAAACCCGGCTTAGCCGGGTTTTTTCTTATCTAGTAGTCAATTCCGATTTGCGCTTTAACTCCGGCATCAAACGCATGTTTGACCGGGCGTAATTCGCTGACCGTATCGGCAAACTCCAGAATATCCCGATGGCATCCGCGTCCGGTTACAATGACCGTCTGATGCGCAGGGCGATTTTTCAGTGCGCCCAATACCTCTTCCAGCGGCAGATAGTCGTACGCCACCATATAAGTGATTTCATCCAGCAGGACCATATTCAGCGCCGGATCGGCCAGCATCCGTTTGGCATGTTCCCACACCGCGAGGCAGGCCGCTGTATCGCTTTCACGGTTTTGCGTATCCCAGGTAAAACCGGTCGCCATGACCTGAAACTCCACACCATGCGGTTCCAGTAGATTACGTTCACCGTTTGGCCATTCGCCTTTGATGAACTGAATCACGCCCACTTTTTGCCCGTGGCCGACGGCGCGGGTGGCAGTACCAAAGGCCGCTGTGGTTTTGCCTTTCCCGTTGCCGGTAAAGACGATAACGATGCCGCGCTCTTCCTGCGCGGCGGCTACCCTGGCATCGACCTGTTCTTTGAGTTTCTGCTGGCGTTGCTGATGGCGTTCTTCACTCATTGCGAAATCCCTGGCTTACGGCCCGGCTGGGCGTCAAAGGTCAAACCGGTTTTACGGCGGCTGTCATCGCCCATTAACCACAGGTAAAGCGGCATAATTTCTGCTGGCGTTTTGAGCTTTTGTGGATCTTCCGTTGGGAAGGCGCTGGCACGCATGCCGGTGCGGGTACCGCCCGGATTAATACAGTTGACGCGCAGATGGCGGGTCTGATACTCCTCGGCCAACACCTGCATCATGCCCTCTGTGGCAAACTTCGACGCGGCGTAAGCGCCCCAGTTGGCGCGTCCCTGACGGCCAACGCTCGATGAGGTAAACACCAGCGAGCCGGATTCTGATTTGAGTAATAAAGGAAGCAGCGCCTGGGTGAGGAAGAACGTACCGTTTACGTTGACCTGCATCACCTGCTGCCAGATCTCAGGATTTTGCTCATCCATTGGGCGAACTTCACCCAGCAAACCGGCATTGTGCAATACGCCGTCCAGCCGCGGGTAGTGTGCTGCGATTCGCTGTGCCAGTTCCGCACAGGAATCCGGCGTACAGGTCAGTAAATCGAGGGTATACCAACGCGGCATTTCCCCGCTGATATCGGCAATCTCTTGCGCTACGTGGCGCAGCTTCTCTTCATTACGACCAAGCAGCACGAGCTGTGCGCCGTAGCGGGAATAGGTGAGCGCGGCTTCGCGACCAATGCCGTCGCTGGCGCCGGTCACCAGGATAATGCGGTTTTGCAGTAGATCTTTTTGCGGTTGATAGTGCACGAATACTCCTGTGACGCCTGCTTTTCTTTCGCTTTTTGGCTTTATGCCCGAAACGGCGGGTGATTTCAATCAGTCTACAGGAGAGAACGCTTCCAAATTAACAATTTGCAACGATTTCAGTCGCAAGACGAAATTCCTGAAAGCGCCTCGCATCTGTATTGTCGTAATCGAGACGCCTGGCACAGGCTGTTGTACACTGGTCGTGAAAGATTCGTGGTTAAATCAAGGTGGAACACGTGGAATTACTTTCTGAATATGGTCTGTTTTTGGCCAAGATTGCGACGGTGGTGATCGCTATAGCGGTAGTTGCGGTACTGATTGTGAATCTGACGCAGCGTAAGCGTCAGCGCGGTGAACTGCGCATTACTCGCTTAAGTGAGCAGTATAAGGATATGCAGGAAGACATGTCGGTGGCGTTGCTGGATGGGCATCAGCAGAAGCTATGGCATAAGGCGCAAAAGAAAAAGCTTAAGCAGGAAGCCAAAGCGGCAAAAGCGAAGGCAAAACAGGGCCATCAGGAAACCATTAAACCACGGGTCTATGTGCTGGATTTTAAAGGCAGCATGGATGCCCATGAAGTCACGTCTCTTCGCGAAGAGGTGACGGCGGTGCTGGCGGTGGCAAAACCTCAGGATCAGGTGGTTTTACGCCTGGAAAGTCCGGGTGGCGTCGTGCATGGCTACGGTCTTGCATCCTCGCAGCTTCAACGTCTGCGGGAAAAACAGATTCCACTGACGGTGGCGGTAGATAAAGTCGCGGCGAGCGGTGGCTATATGATGGCGTGTGTTGCCGATAAAATTGTCGCCGCACCCTTTGCGATTCTCGGCTCTATTGGCGTGGTCGCGCAGATCCCTAACTTCAATCGTTTTCTGAAAAACAAAGAGATCGACATTGAACTGCACACCGCCGGGCAATATAAGCGTACCCTGACGTTGCTGGGTGAGAACACGGAAGAGGGGCGACAAAAGTTCCGCGAAGACCTCAACGAAACGCATCTTCTGTTCAAAGATTTCGTCAAACGGATGCGCCCTACACTGGATATCGAGCAGGTGGCAACCGGTGAGCACTGGTACGGCATACAGGCGCACGAAAAAGGTTTGGTGGACGAAGTCGGCACCAGTGACGATCTGCTTCTGAGCCTGATGGAGGGCCGTGAGCTGGTGGGTGTACGCTATACTCAGCGTAAGAAACTGCTCGACCGCTTTACGAATAGCGCGGCGGAGAGCGCAGACCGCTTGCTATTGCGATGGCTACAACGCGGACAAAAACCGCTGCTGTAAACAAAAACGCGAGGCATTTGCCTCGCGTTTCGCGTTAATCGACTAGGTGATATTTCTCAGAGAGCGCATGGGCCAGGTATTTAAACATGTTAAATACCGCTGTGCTCTTAGGGGTAGGTAGCCCTTGTTCATCAAGGAAATACTCACCGCTGAATACGAGCACACCGTTACGTTGCTCAACGCCGGTGGCTTCGATACCCGCCAGAGTATCTTCATGTTCACGGATCAGTTTGTTGGCTTCGATAAGCAAAGTCTGACGATCGATAGGTTGGGTAGTTTGCTGCATATTCCACTCCTTAAACAGTGGCAATAGTCTACGCCGGACCCGCACCGTGGGCAAATTTTCCCTGTTTTTCGCGGGGCTACAGCGCAGGGGCAAAGCTGGCGCGATTTGCTTTTGCATGCTAATAAAGTTGCGTAACAGATTTTATCAGGTACAGTGTGCGCTTTCGTCATTCTGGCAACAGAATTGCTTGACATTCGACCGAAAGCTCGTCGCATAGTCATTTTGAAGTCAATGAAATGCCCGATAACTCAATCACCTGGACGTGTACCTCTGTCGTTCGGTAAGAAAAAAGGGTTGATATCCCCTGGCGTCGTCGCAATATAAAAAAAACGCTGCCAGCGGAAGGGAAATCAACATGCGGCGTATTCCTGGAAGAATTAAATTAGGTAAAGGTGAATATGGGTAAAGCTCTCGTCATCGTTGAGTCCCCGGCAAAAGCCAAAACGATCAATAAGTATCTGGGTAACGACTATGTGGTTAAATCCAGCGTTGGTCATATCCGCGATTTGCCGACCAGTGGCTCAGCCAGTAAAAAGAGCGCAGACTCTACCTCCACCAAAGGGGCTAAGAAGCCTAAAAAGGATGAACGTAGCGCGCTCGTCAACCGTATGGGTGTCGATCCCTGGCACGAATGGGAAGCACAGTACGAAGTGCTGCCCGGCAAAGAGAAAGTCGTCAATGAGCTGAAGCAGCTCGCTGAAAAAGCTGACCACATCTATCTCGCAACCGACCTTGACCGCGAAGGGGAAGCCATTGCATGGCACCTGCGGGAAATCATTGGTGGTGATGAATCACGATACAGCCGTGTCGTGTTTAACGAGATTACAAAGAATGCGATTCGTCAGGCGTTTGAAAAGCCGGGCGAACTGAACATCGATCGTGTTAACGCTCAGCAGGCGCGTCGTTTTATGGACCGCGTGGTGGGTTACATGGTTTCGCCACTGCTGTGGAAGAAAATTGCGCGTGGCCTTTCCGCCGGGCGTGTTCAGTCCGTGGCGGTGCGTCTGGTCGTGGAGCGTGAGCGCGAAATCAAAGCGTTTGTACCGGAAGAGTTCTGGGAAATCGACGCGAACGTGGCAACGCCGGGTGGTGATGCACTGCCGCTGCAGGTGACCCACGAGAAAGACAAGCCGTTCCGTCCGGTCAATCGCGATCAAACTATGGCAGCCGTTGCGCTGCTGGAAAAAGCACGTTATCAGGTGCTGGATCGTGAAGACAAACCGACAAGCAGCAAACCCGGTGCGCCTTTCATTACCTCCACGCTTCAGCAGGCGGCAAGCACGCGTCTGGGCTTTGGCGTGAAGAAAACCATGATGATGGCCCAACGTTTGTATGAAGCGGGTTACATCACTTACATGCGTACTGACTCAACAAACCTGAGCCAGGACGCGGTGAGCATGGTGCGCGACTATATCGGCGATAACTTCGGTAAGAAGTATCTGCCGGAAAGCGCTATCCAGTACGCGAGTAAAGAAAACTCTCAGGAAGCGCACGAAGCGATCCGTCCGTCGGATGTTTCCGTTGAGGCCGAAGCCCTGAAAGACATGGAAACGGATGCCCAGAAGCTGTATCAGCTGATCTGGCGCCAGTTCGTTGCCTGTCAGATGAATCCGGCAAAATACGATTCAACGACGCTGACCGTTGGTGCAGGTGATTTCCGCCTGAAAGCGCGCGGTCGTATCCTGCGCTTTGACGGCTGGACGAAAGTCATGCCTGCTCTGCGTAAAGGCGATGAAGACCGTACTCTGCCTGCTGTCAACAAAGGCGATGAGCTTTCTTTAACAGAACTTATCCCGGCACAGCACTTTACCAAACCGCCTGCGCGTTTCAGCGAAGCATCGTTGGTAAAAGAGCTGGAAAAACGGGGTATCGGTCGTCCGTCCACTTATGCGTCGATCATTTCGACCATTCAGGATCGCGGCTACGTTCGTGCTGAAAACCGTCGTTTCTATGCGGAAAAAATGGGTGAGATCGTCACCGATCGTCTGGAGGACAACTTCCGCGAGCTGATGAACTACGATTTTACCGCGCAGATGGAAGACCGTCTGGACCAGGTGGCTAACCACCAGGCGGAATGGAAGAAGGTGCTCGACAGCTTCTTTGGCGATTTCACCCAACAACTGGAGAAAGCTGAAAAAGTGCCAGAAGAAGGGGGAATGCAGCCGAACCAGATGGTCATTACCAGCATCGAGTGTCCGACCTGTAGTCGTCATATGGGTATTCGTACTGCGACCACCGGCGTATTCCTCGGCTGTTCCGGCTACGCGTTAACGCCAAAAGAGCGCTGCAAAACCACAATCAACCTGGTGCCTGAGAACGAAGTTCTCAACGTGCTGGAAGGTGACGATGCCGAAACCAACGCTCTGCGCGCCAAACGTCGTTGCCAGAAATGCGGCACAGCGATGGACAGCTACCTGATCGATCCTAAGCGTAAGTTGCATGTCTGCGGTAACAACCCGACCTGCGACGGCTATGAAATCGAAGAGGGCGAATTCCGTATCAAGGGCTATGATGGCCCAATTGTGGAATGTGAGAAATGCGGTTCTGAAATGCACCTGAAAATGGGTCGTTTCGGTAAGTACATGGCTTGCACCAACGAAGAATGTAAGAACACGCGTAAGATCCTGCGCAACGGCGAAGTGGCTCCTCCGAAGGAAGATCCGGTTCCGTTACCAGAACTGCCGTGTGAGAAGTCAGACGCGTACTTCGTGCTGCGTGACGGTGCCGCGGGTGTGTTCCTCGCCGCCAACACCTTCCCGAAATCGCGCGAGACCCGTGCGCCGCTGGTGGAAGAGCTGTACCGCTTCCGCGATCGTCTGCCAGAGAAACTGCGTTATCTGGCCGATGCGCCGCAGCAGGACCCGGAAGGCAACAAGACCGTTGTTCGCTTCAGCCGTAAAACGAAGCAGCAGTATGTCGCTGCCGAGAAAGAGGGCAAAGCGACCGGTTGGTCTGCATTCTTTGTGGATGGTAAATGGGTTGAAGGCAAGAAATAATCTTTTCTTACCGTGACTTACCTGAAAGGGCCGGACTTCCGGCCCTTTTTTATTGGCCGTTATTATTTTTTGTTCCGTACTATACACTCGGGATATAAATGATATAGTGGTTATAGTTAACTCCTTTCTTATTATTAAATCGTCTTAAGCGATGCTCCCTGTGCGCTAAATCGGATGGTCAGGCATGAAACTACAACAGCTTCGTTATATCGTTGAGGTGGTCAATCACAACCTTAACGTCTCTTCTACCGCAGAAGGTCTTTATACCTCTCAGCCAGGCATCAGTAAGCAAGTGCGTATGCTGGAGGATGAACTAGGTATTCAGATTTTTGCCCGCAGCGGTAAACACCTCACACAAGTCACACCTGCCGGTCAGGAGATCATCCGCATTGCCCGGGAAGTGCTTTCGAAAGTAGATGCGATCAAATCGGTTGCGGGGGAACACACCTGGCCGGACAAAGGGTCGCTGTATATCGCCACCACCCACACACAGGCTCGCTACGCATTGCCTGGGGTGATAAAAGGCTTTATCGAACGCTACCCGCGCGTTTCGCTGCATATGCATCAAGGATCGCCTACGCAGATCGCCGAAGCGGTTTCCAAAGGCAATGCTGATTTCGCCATTGCGACTGAAGCTCTGCATCTGTATGACGATCTGGTTATGTTGCCGTGCTATCACTGGAATCGTTCGATTGTGGTGACGCCGGAGCATCCTCTGGCAGGTAAGGGATCGGTGACCATTGAAGAGCTGGCGCAATATCCGCTGGTGACCTATACGTTTGGCTTTACCGGTCGTTCTGAACTGGACACGGCGTTTAATCGTGCAGGGCTGACGCCGCGTATCGTCTTTACGGCGACCGATGCTGATGTCATCAAAACATACGTCCGTCTGGGATTAGGCGTGGGTGTGATTGCCAGCATGGCGGTAGACCCGGTTTCTGACCCGGATCTGGTGCGCCTCGACGCACACGATGTCTTTAGCCACAGCACGACCAAAATCGGTTTCCGTCGCAGCACTTTCCTTCGCAGCTATATGTATGATTTCATTCAGCGCTTTGCGCCGCATTTAACGCGAGATGTTGTAGATACCGCAGTCGCGCTGCGCTCAAACGAAGATATTGAAGCGATGTTCCAGGATATTAAGCTCCCGGAAAAATAATCACACCCGGTATCTTTCCGCCCGGAAAGATACCGAATAATGTATTAAAGCTAAATTAGAATTAACCTCATCCCCATTTGCTATCGCATATAACCTGATAAACGTTAATTGTTTATGGGCAAACTGTCGCAAATTTGCGACAAAAGTAGAAAGTAAATTCCCTCCGCGCAAATACCTCGTCTCAATTATTTATTTTGGGTCAAAAGATTAACTATTTCCCTGGAAAACGTTCGTAAATTCACTGGCTTTTCGACTAAAGTTTCTTTAGGATTTATCTCAACTCATGATTACTTGTACCGATTGTTTGGTATCAAAATGATAAGCGAAGTCGATTGTATGAGGTTAGCAATGCCTTCAGGAAGTGAAGAACCGCAAAGGGACCCAGCGCTTAAGCGTAAAGCCTGGCTGGCGGTATTTCTTGGCTCCGCCCTGTTCTGGGTGGTTGTGGCGTTACTGGTCTGGAAATATTGGGGATGATGATGGCAGCTCAAGTGCGTATCGAACCGGTTAAGAAGATGTGTCAGCCAGGTGACAACAGCCATAAAGTAGGTAAAGAACCTGTGACCAGCGTGCCTGCATCCTGGAAACTCTCCGCTCAGCAACAAGCTTTTATTGATATGTTCGCTGAAGACGAATCGAAAAAACAATAATTGATAATAAGGTTAGCCTGCGAATATCCAGGTGATACCCGTGCACTTTTGTACTCTTTTATAAATACACATCAGCAATAAAGAACGGGGAAATACCCCAACAATCATACAAATATAAAGTCTGGTGTCAGATGATGAATACCCTACAAAACATGAAATACTGGTCCTGGATGGGGGCTTTTACCGTATCCGTCCTGTTCTGGGCTCAGCTAATCTGGCTGGCCTTAAACTAAACGCTAAAACCTCGCTCCGGCGAGGTTTTTTGTTTGTTCCTCTTCGTTGATTGATTATCCCGATTTATCAATTTGGGTTGTTATCAAAACGTTACGACATCTTTGTGTTATCTTTAATTACAGCCCCGATGATTGTCGGGTTATCCCTGTCATTAAGGAGGAGCTTATGTCGTTAACCCTACGCGAAGCCAGTAAGGACACGTTGCAGGCCGAAAATAAGACTTATCACTACTACAGCTTGCCGCTGGCCGCCAGGACACTTGGGGACATTTCGCAGTTGCCCAAGTCGCTGAAAGTGTTACTGGAAAACCTTTTACGCTGGCAGGATGACGAGTCCGTCACTGCTGATGATATCCATGCCCTGGCGGGGTGGCTTAAAACTGCCCATGCCGATCGAGAGATTGCCTACCGTCCGGCAAGGGTGCTAATGCAGGACTTCACCGGCGTACCCGCTGTTGTCGATCTGGCTGCCATGCGTGAAGCCGTCAAACGTCTCGGTGGCGATACCGCCAAAGTGAACCCGCTTTCTCCCGTCGATCTTGTTATCGACCACTCCGTAACGGTTGACCATTTCGGTGATGACGACGCGTTTGAAGAGAACGTGCGTCTGGAGATGGAGCGTAACCACGAACGCTATGTTTTCCTGAAATGGGGCCAGCAGGCCTTCAGCCGCTTCAGCGTCGTGCCGCCGGGTACCGGGATTTGCCACCAGGTAAACCTGGAATATCTGGGCAAAGCGGTGTGGAGTGAATTGCAGGGCAAAGAGTGGATTGCTTATCCTGATACCCTGGTGGGGACCGACTCCCACACCACAATGATCAACGGACTCGGGGTATTGGGCTGGGGCGTGGGCGGGATCGAAGCCGAAGCTGCGATGCTCGGCCAGCCGGTGTCGATGCTGATCCCGGACGTAGTAGGTTTCAAGCTACTGGGCAAACTGCGTGAAGGCATTACTGCTACCGACCTGGTGTTGACCGTTACCCAAATGCTGCGTAAGCACGGCGTGGTAGGTAAGTTTGTTGAATTTTACGGCGACGGTCTCGATTCTTTACCGCTGGCTGACCGCGCGACCATTGCCAACATGGCGCCGGAGTATGGTGCAACGTGCGGCTTCTTCCCAATCGACGGGGTGACGCTGGAGTATATGCGCCTGAGCGGACGTAGCGATGAACAGGTCGCACTGGTCGAGGCGTATTCCAAAGCGCAGGGCATGTGGCGAAATACCGGCGATGAACCCGTCTTCACCAGCACGCTTGAGCTGGATATGGATGAAGTCGAAGCCAGCCTTGCGGGGCCGAAACGTCCGCAGGATCGCGTCGCGCTGCAAAATGTGCCGAAAGCGTTTGCCGCCAGCAACGAACTGGAACTCAATACTGCGCAAAAAGACCGACGCCCGGTTGATTATGTTATGAACGGGCATCAGTATCAGCTTCCCGACGGTGCCGTAGTGATTGCCGCGATAACGTCCTGCACCAACACGTCTAACCCAAGTGTGCTCATGGCTGCCGGGCTACTGGCGAAAAAGGCCGTTACCCTGGGCCTCAAGCGCCAGCCGTGGGTCAAAGCCTCGTTAGCGCCGGGATCGAAAGTCGTTTCGGACTATCTGGCCAAGGCCAAATTGACGCCATACCTCGACGAACTGGGCTTTAACCTGGTGGGCTACGGCTGTACCACCTGTATCGGTAACTCCGGTCCGTTACCGGATCCTATCGAGCAGGCGATCAAGCAGGGCGATCTTACCGTCGGCGCGGTGCTTTCGGGCAACCGTAACTTCGAAGGCCGTATTCATCCGCTGGTCAAAACCAACTGGCTGGCCTCGCCGCCGCTGGTTGTGGCCTATGCGCTGGCGGGTAATATGAACATTAACCTGGCAAGCGATCCAATCGGTCACGACCGCAAGGGCGATCCGGTTTATCTGAAAGATATCTGGCCGTCGGCACGAGAAATAGCACGCGCCGTGGAACAGGTCTCCACTGAGATGTTCCGCAAAGAGTATGCCGAGGTCTTTGAAGGCACGCCGGAGTGGAAAACGATCAAAGTGGAACGTTCTGACACCTACGGCTGGCAGAGCGATTCGACCTATATTCGCCTGTCGCCGTTCTTTGATGATATGCAAGCCCAGCCGAAACCGCTGGTCGATATTCAGGGCGCACGCATCCTGGCGATGCTCGGTGATTCTGTCACCACCGACCACATCTCTCCAGCGGGCAGTATCAAAGCTGACAGCCCGGCAGGGAGATATCTGCAGGGACGCGGCGTGGAGCGCCGTGACTTTAACTCCTACGGTTCTCGTCGCGGCAACCACGAAGTGATGATGCGCGGGACCTTTGCCAATATCCGTATTCGTAATGAAATGGTGCCGGGCGTTGAAGGCGGTATGACGCGACATCTGCCGGGAACGGAAGTGATTTCGATCTACGATGCGGCGATGAAATATCAGCAGGAAGGCACGCCGCTTGCTGTGATTGCGGGTAAAGAGTATGGCTCTGGCTCCAGTCGTGACTGGGCGGCAAAAGGACCACGTCTACTCGGCGTTCGCGTGGTTATCTCCGAATCGTTTGAACGTATCCACCGCTCAAACCTGATCGGCATGGGGATTTTACCGCTGGAGTTCCCGCAGGGCGTCACGCGTAAAACGTTGGGTTTAACCGGTGAAGAGCGGATTGCTGTCAGGGATCTGCAAAACCTGAAACCGGGTGCAACCGTTCCGGTGCAGCTCACGCGTGCGGACGGCAAAACGGAAGTGCTGGATTGCCGCTGCCGTATCGACACGGCGACCGAACTGACGTACTACCAGAACGACGGCATTTTGCATTATGTGATTCGTAATATGCTGAACTAACGGTACAGGCCCGGCGAAAGCCGGGCCATTCGATTTACTCGCTCAGCAAGTGGCCCATCTTCGCGGCTTTGGTATCAAGGTAGTGGGCGTTTTTCGGATTGCGACCCACAATCAGCGGTACGCGTTCCACGATATTGATTCCGGCCTCAGACAGAATCTCCACTTTGCGCGGGTTGTTCGTCAGCAGACGCACTTCGTCCACGCTGAGCAGTTTGAACATATCCGCACACAGGGTGAAGTCACGTTCGTCAGCGGCAAAGCCAAGCTGATGATTGGCTTCAACCGTATCGTAGCCCTGATCCTGCAACGCGTAGGCGCGGATTTTATTCAGCAGACCGATATTACGGCCTTCCTGGCGGTGATAGAGCAGTACGCCTCGACCTTCTTCAGCGATATGAGAAAGCGCCGCTTCGAGCTGGAAACCGCAATCACAGCGCAGACTGAATAAGGCATCGCCCGTCAGACACTCTGAATGGACGCGTGCCAGCACCGGTGTCTGTCCTGAGATGTCGCCAAACACCAGAGCGACGTGGTCCTGCCCGGTTGCCAGTTCTTCAAAACCCACCATCAGGAAATCGCCCCATGGGGTTGGCAGATTGGCTTCTGCCACACGTTTAAGCTGCATGTGATTCTCCAGAGTATGCTGACACGTTTCGTGCCAGTCGCCCTTCGGCTTTAGTATCCCGCTATTTTGCCACAAGCTGGCGGCGTTCACCTAGCCGGGCTCATGCTATACGAACGTTAAACGCACAATCCGACATTTTCACGGATTGCCTTAAATTCGGTTATGATTGTTGAGCTTAGCGAAAAAGGAGACAACATGCTTTCGATTGCCCGCCGCACGGCTGCCGGTGCCGCTATTTTACTCATTATGCCCTTAGCGGTATGGATTTCAGGTTGGGCCTGGCAACCGGGGCAAAACGCCACGTGGCTAAAGGCGCTGTATTGGGTAACGGAGACCGTGACTCAGCCGTGGGGGATTATCACGCACGGTATTCTCTGCGCGTGGTTTTTGTGGTGCCTACGTTTTCGGCTTCGTCCGGCGATCATGCTGTTTGTCATTCTCGGCGCGGCGATAATCGTCGGGCAGGGAATTAAGTCCTGGGTTAAAGACCACGTTCAGGAACCGCGTCCTTTTGTGGTGTGGCTTGAAAAAACGCATCATATTCCGGTAGATACCTTCTACAATTTAAAGCGTAAAGAGCGCGGCCATCTGGTGAAAGATCAGCTGGCGGAAGCGCAGGAAATTCCGAAATTTTTACGCAAACACTGGCAAAAAGAGACCGGATTCGCCTTTCCGTCCGGGCACACCATGTTTGCGGCCAGTTGGGCGCTGTTAGCTGTCGGTCTACTCTGGCCGCGCCGTCGCACTATCACCATCGCTATTTTACTGGTCTGGGCGACAGGCGTGATGGGCAGTCGCCTGCTGTTAGGGATGCACTGGCCGCGCGACCTGGTGGTGGCGACGTTGATTTCCTGGCTGTTGGTGACGTTTGCTACCTGGCTTGCCCAACGGCTTTGCGGACCGCTCACGCCGCCGCCAGAAGAGAACAAAGAGATAGAAGAACGAGAGCAAGAAGAGGTCTGACGGTTGAAATTCGTGGTTTAGCCCTCAAATCATATTGGACCCTGCTACTTTTTCCGTTTCACGCTCGCGGCTAAAATGGTAGTTTATAAGGCTGATTGCGGCGAGTTGAACACACTTTATTCGCCTGAACCACATAACGGGAAGTCATGTGAAATATCTACTCATATTCTTACTGGTGTTAGCGATTTTTGTTATTTCGGTCACACTGGGTGCGCAAAACGATCAGCTGGTGACCTTCAATTATCTGCTGGCGCAGGGCGAGTATCGTGTTTCGAGCTTGCTTGCTGTTTTATTCGCCGCCGGATTTGCCATCGGCTGGCTTGTTTGTGGCCTGTTCTGGTTAAAAGTTCGTGTTTCTCTTGCGCGCGCGGAACGTAAAATCAAACGTCTTGAAAATCAAATTGCGCCTGTGACCGACGTACCGGTGAATACTGGTGTTCCGGTTGTGAAGGAATAAACGAATATGCTGGAGTTGTTGTTTCTGCTTTTGCCTGTAGCCGCAGCCTATGGCTGGTATATGGGCCGCAGAAGTGCGCAACAAAATAAGCAGGACGAAGCAAACCGCCTTTCTCGCGACTATGTAGCGGGGGTGAACTTCCTTCTGAGCAACCAACAGGATAAAGCGGTCGACCTGTTCCTCGACATGTTAAAAGAGGACACCGGCACCGTTGAGGCGCATCTCACCCTTGGAAACCTGTTCCGCTCGCGTGGCGAAGTCGATCGTGCCATCCGTATCCACCAGACATTGATGGAAAGCGCCTCGCTTACCTACGATCAGCGTCTGCTGGCGGTCCAGCAGCTGGGCCGTGATTACATGGCCGCCGGTCTTTACGACCGCGCGGAAGACATGTTCAGTCAGCTGGTGGACGAAACAGAGTTTCGCGTCAGCGCGTTGCAACAACTCCTGCAAATTTATCAGGCGACCAGCGACTGGCAAAAAGCCATCGATACGGCAGAGCGTCTGGTGAAACTTGGCAAAGACAAACAGCGCGTCGAAATCGCCCACTTTTACTGTGAGCTCGCGTTGCAGCAAATGGGCAGCGATGACATGGAAAAAGCCATGGCATTGTTGAAAAAGGGCGCTTCTGCCGATCGCAACAGTGCGCGCATCTCCATCATGATGGGGCGCGTATTTATGGCGAAGGGCGAATTTGCCAAAGCCGTAGAATGCCTGCTGCGCGTGATCGACCAGGATAAAGAGCTGGTCAGCGAAACGCTGGAGATGCTGCAAACCTGCTACCAACAGCTTGGCCGCCCGGATGAATGGGTTACGTTCTTACGTCGCTGTGTGGAAGAGAATACCGGTGCGACGGCTGAACTGATGCTGGCGGACGTCGTCGAGCAGCACGAAGGCAACGATACGGCGCAGGTTTACATCACACGCCAGCTTCAGCGCCATCCCACCATGCGTGTCTTCCACAAACTGATGGATTACCACCTGAACGAAGCGGAAGAAGGGCGTGCGAAAGAGAGCCTGATGGTGCTGCGTGATATGGTGGGTGAGCAGGTACGCAGTAAACCGCGCTATCGCTGTTCGAAATGCGGATTTACCGCCTACACGCTTTACTGGCATTGTCCTTCATGCCGCGCCTGGTCAACCATTAAACCGATTCGCGGCCTGGACGGGCAGTAATTTTTTAAAAAACCGCATTTTAGTTACAACATACTTGTTGTGCTTCAAGATTGATTCAGCACCGTGCGGTCTATGGTCTAACAGGGGGGTAAATGGATTCTGTCAATTTGTTCCGCTGACAGGTAGAATGCTCGCCGTTTATCTATCCCGCGCCACTGCGGCGCCCATAGACGAAAAGGGCTGGTCATGACGTCTGTTGCATCCTCTTCTTCCCGCGTAGTTACTGAATCTCCCGTTGTTGTTGCACTCGACTATAACAATCGCGACAGCGCGCTCGCCTTTGTCGATCGCATTGACCCACGCGACTGCCGCCTCAAAGTCGGCAAAGAGATGTTCACCTTGTTTGGACCGCAAATCGTGCGTGACCTGCAGCAGCGTGGCTTTGATGTATTTCTCGATCTCAAATTCCATGACATTCCCAACACCACGGCACATGCGGTCGCCGCAGCGGCTGACCTCGGCGTCTGGATGGTGAACGTTCATGCATCGGGCGGGGCGCGCATGATGACTGCCGCGCGCGAAGCGCTGGTGCCGTTCGCCAAAGATGCACCATTGCTGATTGCCGTCACCGTGTTGACCAGCATGGAAGCCAGTGATTTACTGGATCTTGGCGTGACGTTGTCACCTGCTGAACATGCCGAGCGTCTGGCGCGTCTGACGCAAAACTGCGGGCTGGACGGCGTAGTCTGCTCTGCTCAGGAGGCGGTACGCTTCAAAGCGGAACTCGGTCAAGCGTTTAAACTGGTGACCCCTGGCATTCGCCCGCAGGGTACTGACGCGGGCGATCAGCGTCGTATTATGACGCCAGAACAGGCGCTGGCGGCGGGCGTCGACTATATGGTTATTGGACGCCCGGTCACGCAATCAGCCGACCCTGCGCAAACCTTAAAAGCGATTAATGCGTCATTGAAAAAGGGGGCGTAATGAGCGATTCCAACAGCCGTCTGGTCTATTCAACGGACAGTGGCCGTATTGATGAACCTAAAGCCGCCGTTCAGCGGCCAAAGGGCGATGGTATTGTGCGCATCCAGCGGCAGACCAGCGGACGTAAAGGCAAAGGTGTGTGCCTGATTACGGGCATTGATGAAGACGACGCAACACTGGCTAAACTCGCTGCTGAATTGAAAAAGAAATGCGGATGTGGCGGAGCAGTGAAAGACGGCGTAATTGAAATTCAGGGCGACAATCGCGACTTAATAAAGACGCTGCTTGAAGCCAGGGGAATGAAAGTCAAACTGGCAGGCGGCTAAAATAATAAGCCACGGTATTTACCGTGGCTTTTTTTCTGGTGCGTAAGTCAGAAAATATCGTTCTGAATTAATCCAATTATGCAGTGGTTATTTTATATATCTTATTTACCCACCTGATGGCCGATGATACCACCGACTGCTGCACCACCCAGGGTTCCCAGGGCACTACCATCGGTTAATACGGCCCCACCAACTGCACCCGCACCCGCACCAATCGCGGTGTTACGGTCGCGTTTGGACCAGTTAGAACATGCGCTCAGAGACATTGCGAGAGTTACTGCCAAAACCGCTGCGGCTATTTTTTTGCTGGTTAAATTCATCATACTTTCTCCTGAATTATCGATTCACGGAAATAAGCTATCTGTAAGTATAGACAATGAAATACTTCAGCGTCATTTCCGTGAAACCTGGTCGCGCAGGTGTTACAAAATCACGCAGGTGATAGTCACTTCCTGTTATATCGCTAATAGTAATTTTAAATTTTTGCTGGCGAAACGACAGGTAAAAAATCTTAAAGGGATGTTCAGAATCGTCTCAGATGGAAAAAGGATGCAATAAGCGCCCGTGGAATAGGGCGCGGAGGAGGGTCAGGCGGTGTGTTTGACGATATCGACGGTCAGGCCGTCGCGTTGCAATTGCTGGCGATGCTCATCGCTCAAACGTTCATCGGTAATCACGCGGTTAAAGCGCGAAATCGGGCCCATCGTGTACGGATGCACAGCACCAAATTTAGAACTGTCGGTGAGCACAATGGCTTCACAGCCTTTTTCCAGTACGGCATTCACCACATCAGAACGCATCATATCGCGGCCGGTAAACCCCGTTTCTGGCTGCCAGCCGTCAATTCCGATAAAGGCTTTGCTGAAGTGAACCTGCTGAACGTACTGACGCGTTAGTGGCCCAACCATGCTTTCACTTTTCTTCTGATAAATCCCGCCCAGTAGAATGACTTCGCACTGGGTTTCTTTGAGCAAATGGGCGATATAACTGCTGACCGTGATAATGGTAATGTCTTTTTGTTCTGCCAGGGTGCGCGCCAGGAGGGCATTGCTGCTGCCGTTCTCAATAAAAACGGTTTCGCCATTATTGACAAGCGTGGCGGCAAATTCGGCTAGCTCACGTTTAAGCGCAAAGTGAGTCATCATGCGCGTTTCAACGTCTTCGCTGTCCAGCGGTACGGCGTAACCGTGCGCGCGGCGAAGGTAGCTTTGCTTTTCTAGAAGATTCAGATCCTGACGGATAGTTACCTCTGAAACGCCGGTCGTTTTAGCTAATTCGACGACACTCACGCGTCCTTTGTCGATCACCATCTGCAGAATGATTTGTTGTCGGGAATTCATAGCATCCATATAAAGAGAACGAAAACGAAAAAAGGGTGAAGATTACACTTCCCACGGGGCTTTTGGCTGGGAGGGCTCCGCCATCTGACCTGCGCCATGCTGTGCCAGTAATTCAGATTTCAGGATCTCAAGATTACGAATTGCAGACTGATAATCACCCGCCACCAGAATATCCAGCACTGTATCAATACGTTGTGCCACTCGCTGCGCGTCAACTTCTGACATCATCTCACCCTCAGAACGAAAAGTTAATAATTTCAATGATGCAGAAATTGCTATCAAAAGAGAAGGGAAAAAATACACTAACCAAATTACATAAATGAAAGTGATATATTTATTCCTTCTCATGCAGACGGGTTAGGGAGTGGATTAGTCTAAAACTGCGCGCAAGGCGCTTTTTTATATGAGGAATTGGACTATGACAGTCATTAACCAAGCTACCTGCAAACTGTTCACCGACCCTGATCGTTTCACCCAGCTCGCAGGCTATTACGAAGAAGAACGGCGTACGGTATGGATGATGCTCCGCGCTCAGCCGCGTCCCTGTTTCAATCACGCGTTAATCGAGGAAATCATGAACATGTCGTGGCTGGTACGACAGTCAGGCTTTGTTGTGGATTTCTGGGTGACCGGTTCACTGGTCCCGGACATGTATAACACGGGAGGCGATTTACGCTTCTTTGTCGAATGCATCCAGAATGGTCGCCGCGAGGCGTTGCGTGCTTACGCTCGCGCCTGTGTGGATTGTGTCCACGCCGCTTCACGCGGTTTTGATACAGGAGCCATTACACTGGCGATGGTGGAGGGCAGTGCGCTCGGTGGCGGCTTTGAGGCAGCGTTAGCGCATCATTTTGTGCTGGCGCAGCGCGACGCGCGCCTGGGATTTCCGGAAATCGCCTTTAACCTGTTCCCCGGCATGGGCGGATATTCGCTGGTCGCCCGTCGCGCAGGCATGAAACTCGCTGAGGAACTCATCTACCGAGGAGAATCGCATACGGCGGAATGGCATGAGCAGTACGGACTGGTCGATGTGCTGTTTGAGCCGGGTCATGGGTATGTGTCGACGCGCACGTTTATCGATACTCTACAGCCCAAGTTGAACGGCGTAAGGGCGATGCTTCGTGCCCGTCAGCGCGTGCTGCAACTTCCACGTAGTGAGTTAATGGATATCACCGAGGACTGGGTGGATGCGGCATTCTGCCTGGAGCCGAAAGACATTGCCTATATGGAACGTCTGGTGATGCTGCAAAATCGTCATAACGCGGCAGGAATGCGTAAAGCCAGCTAACGCATCTTCTTCGCCTGATAGCGTTTTAGCCAGCGCTCGAATGCGGCAGCGGGCATCGGCTTAGCAAATAAGAAACCTTGCCGTTCGTTGACGCCATTCTTGGTCAGAAAGGCGTCTTCTTTCGCGCTCTCAACGCCTTCAGCAATGACCTGCAAATTCAGTGCCTGAGCCACAGCGACAATGGCCCGCACCAGCGACTGGGAAATCGATTGTTTATGAATATCGCGAACAAATACCTGATCAAGTTTAATGGCATCAATCGGGAAACGCGCCAGCTGCGATAGCGAGGAATATCCGGTCCCAAAGTCATCAAGATGAATTTGCGCCCCCAGTTGGCTGAATTGCTGAATAACCGACAGGGCCAGCTCTTCGTTTTCTATCAGGCAGCTTTCGGTCAGCTCTACATCAATCGGGCAGTATTCAAAGTTCAGATCTTTTAGCGCCTGTTTTAAATCGCTGAATATGGTCTGGTCTGCCAGTTGGCGGGCAGAGACGTTCACCGCCACCCGGAGATTGATCCCCTTATCACGCCATTTCGCCACCTGACGTACCACGTCGAGCATAACCCAGCGTCCCAGAGGAACAATCAGGCCTGACTCTTCGGCGTACGAGATAAACTCCAGCGGCGGGATTAAACCGCGCTCAGGGGACTGCCAGCGCACCAGTGCTTCCAGACTCCGCACTTCGCCGCGCCAGGTCATTTTGGGCTGATAGTGAATTAACAGCTGATCGTTATCCAGCGCCTTGCGCAGGTTGGTATCCAGCCACAAATATTCGAACACGCGTTGATTCATTTCCGGCGAAAAGACGCAGAACTTGCCGCGTCCGCTCTCTTTAGCGGTATACATCGCCGTATCGGCGTTGCGAATAATACTTTCTCGATCGGTGCCGTGCTGTGGTGCCAGCGAAATCCCCAGTGAACAGCCGGTGTAGATTTCGATCAGGCCAATACGGAAGGGCTGGCGCAGACGCGTCAGAATACGTGAGGCCATCGCCTCAAGCGAGCTTTGCGAGGTATCCGTCGCGAGCACAATAAATTCATCGCCGCCCAGACGCGCCAGTATTTGGCCTTCTTCCAGACAGCTCAGGATAGCCAGTGCGACCGCCTGCAATAGTTGGTCGCCAAACATATGCCCGTAAGCATCGTTCACTTTTTTGAAGTTATCGAGATCGAGATAGACCACCCCGACCTGGGATTCGCCTCGTGTTTCGATAGCATTGCTGATTAATTCGTGAATCGCATTACGATTCGGCAGGCCGGTGATGGTGTCCGTATTGGCCAGTACGCGAAGACGTTCCTGTGCCCGGCGTTCTTCAGTAATATCCGTGCCAGAACAGATAAGGAATATTTCATTTTTCCCGCTACCGCTATGAACAAATTTGTTTCTGAACAGAAACAATCGTTGCCCTTTGCGGGTCTTGATCCAGCGTTCTACTTCGTACGAACTGCCGTTACGGAAAAAACCAGAAATATTGCGTTTAGAGGCCGCCGCTTCACTGCGGCTCATAAACAATTTAAAGACGTTTTGCCCGATGACTTCATGCTCTTTCATGCCGGTATATTCTTCGCTCAGGCGGTTAAAGCGCTGAATATTACCCTGCTGATCGAGGATAACAATCACCGAGTTAGCTTCAGAAACGACTTGTTCGGCGAAGGATAACCCTTGCACCAGATCGCGCGCCACGGAAGGGGTGTCATTCCAGGCAGAAGCGGTGCCAGCCCACTCCTTTTTATTGATTTTGCGCCCCACCAGATGCACGGGAACGTCGGAGCCATAGAGGGAAAGCGTCATGGTAATGCTGGAAGTGATGACGGTAAGCTGGCGGACAAGTTCGGCCTGATCGTCGCTCAAGGCAACCACCTGGGTGATATCAGCGTTTTCACTGGCGGCCAGATGCAGAGCATTGCTGTCAGCTGTCAAACGCCACCAGGGGCTGTGTGTGCCCATGTAACGAAACAGCAAATTTTGCTCCAAATCGTCAATCATGCTCTCTCCCGAACCTGCTCAATGGCGCAAAAATTATGCATTTACATTCGATTTTCCCGTGGTATGACAGCGGCAAAACCGAAGTGAACTTATTGTTTTTCCCTGCATTCTTATATTAAAACGAGATGGGCTTAAAAGGATACACGTGGATAAAAATTCCAGTAACCAAAAATGACGGATTACTTTTACTGTAGATAATGGTGATGGTTTTTGTGGGGAACGAGAGGAAAATATTAAGAAAAAGTGATGAATGTGCGATTTATCAGGGGAAGAAAAATGTCGGCTTTCCCTTAAAAGAAATAGCCGACATTTTTAAAACTTATCAGGCGACAGGGCGCGCGATAATACTCCGGGTTTCCATACGCACTTCAGCGATGTTCACATCAATCACATCCGTGACTTTATAAACCGTTTCGCCTTTGATCTGTACTGCGCCATTTTCCTGGCTACAGGTCAGTTCATCGCGGACCGCGTGCAGGAACGGGGCCGGAATAAAGGCAACGGCACCATTATCGACCAGACGCACGCGCATCCCGCCGCGGCTCACGTCAATGATTTCAGCCGCAAAACGGGTGTCCGTACCGGCTTTGTCATTCAGGAAGCGCGCATACAGCCAGTCGCCGACATCGCGTTCAGCCATACGGTTCAGGCGACGGCGTTCCGCCATCTGCACGGTGGTATCTTCCTGCGGACGGGCAATGGTTTCACCTTTGATAACCGCTTTCAGCAGACGGTGGTTAACCATGTCGCCGTATTTACGGATCGGTGAAGTCCAGGTCGCATACGCCTCAAGGCCCAGACCAAAGTGCGGGCCTGGCTCGGTGCTGATTTCTGCGAAGGACTGGAAGCGACGAATACGGCTGTCGAGGAAACCAGACGGTTGCGCATCCAGCTCGCGGCGCAGTTTGCAGAAGCCGTTTAAGGTCAGCACTTCCTGCGGATCTACGTGAACGTCGTGCGTTTTCAGCAGAGCAGCCAGTGCTTCGGTGTTCGCCGGATCAAAACCGGTATGCACGTTGTAAATGCCGAAGCCGAGTTTGTCGCGCAGCACGCGTGCGGCGCAAATGTTGGCGGCGATCATTGACTCTTCAACGATGCGGTTAGCGATACGACGCGGTTCGGCAACGATATCCAGCACTTCGCCTTTTTCACCCAGCACAAAGCGATAATCCGGGCGGTCTTTGAACACCAGCGCATGGGTTTTACGCCATTCGCCACGGCTCAGGCAGAGTTGTTGCAACAGCGTGATTTGCTGAGCAATAGCCTCATTTTCTGGTTTCCAGCTGCCGCTATTTTCCAGCCAATCAGAGACATCGTCGTAAGCCAGCTTCGCTTTGGATTCGATAGTTGCGGCGAAAAATTCGATATCGTCTTCAATCGTGCCGTCAGCATCCACGGTCATGCGGCACGCGAGTACCGGACGCACTTCGTTCGCACGCAGCGAGCAGAGATCGTCAGAGAGTTCACGTGGCAGCATCGGGATATTGAAGCCCGGCAGATAGTTGGTGAACGCGCGAATTTTAGCGGAATCGTCCAGCTTGCTGCCTTCGGCGATCCACGCCGTCGGGTCGGCAATCGCGACAGTCAGGTGCAGTTTGCCGTCGCTGCCTTCTTCCACATACAGCGCATCATCCATATCCTGGGTGCTGGCGCTGTCGATAGTAACGAAGTTCAGGGCAGTCAAATCGCGACGCTCCAGACCTTCGTCCATCATTTCTGTTGCCACGCCATTTGGCGCTTCTTTTTCCAGATTATGACGGGCGAGCGTTACCCACCACGGCACGAAATGATCGTCGCCGAAGGTAATGAAATGGGTCAGTTCTGCGTAAAAACCACGGTCGCCTTTCAGCGGATGGCGACGCATCTGGGCAACGGCCCAGTCACCTTGTTTGAAATCATGTTCAACGCCGCGTTCAGCGCGGCATGGAATCGCATCCTTAAGCAGCGGATGGTCCGGAACGATGGAAAGACGATCGTCTTTACGCTGTACTTTCCCGACAAAACGGGTCAGGAAAGGTTCGATTAATTCTTCTGGCTCGGCGGATTCACGATCCTTGTCGGTATGAATCACTGCCGTTACACGATCGCCGTGCATCACTTTCTTCATCTGTGGAGGCGGGATGAAGTAGCTTTTCTGTGCATCGACTTCCAGGAAGCCAAAGCCTTTTTCCGTGGCTTTTACCACCCCTTCAGCGCGCGGCGTCTGGGAATGCAATTGCTGTTTAAGCTGCGCTAGCAGCGGGTTGTCCTGAAGCATAGTATTCTATTTTCGTGGCCATTGAGCGGCTGACAGTTTTACGCGAATCTCACTGCTACAGCAAGCGCATTTAGGGATTTACCAGGCTCAGTCACCCTTGTTTAAGGCAATTTTCAGACGGTTGAGCCAACCGCAAAAAGCGCACCAGGTCAGCAAATTAATTGCCTCCACGGGGGGAATGCCCTCATCAAGTAGCGGGGTAAATTGCGCGGCGCTGAATCGGTCGGGAGAGACGGTCAAAAGTTCTGTCGCCGCCGCAACGGCATGATGAGTGGAATAGCGACTATTTGCCTCTTGAATACCACTTGTCAGGATCTCGCCCGTGCCGTTGAGTATCTCCGGTTCGTGGCAAAGCACCGCCGTCAGTTCCCTTAATGTGGGTTCCGTTTGCCAGCGAGCGAGCATTTCAAGCTGTTGCGCGGTGGCATAGCGTAACTCGACACCAGGGAACAGGGGTTCCCACTCACTCATATTAATATCCGTCGCCCGCGCGTGCGGAGGAATGTGATGCCCAGGAAGCCAGCGGACGGGATAGCCCAGTAAGGCCTGGAACGCGGCAACCACGCGTGCCTGAAAGCCGACAAAGCCGATTATCTGATTAATCACAATCACGTCGTAGGTTGTCAGACCCACTTCATCCAGCTGCTGCTGCGCTTTGTCATCAATGATATCGGGTGAGCTTGCTAACTGGCGGGCGTACTGAGTGATTTGGGCGAGGCGTTGATTACTTTCTCGTGAGGAATCCGGTCCGGGAAGAGGCGCGAGCAGGGCGGCGTAGTGGTTACACAGGCGCTGAACGCCACACGCCTGCGCCACGGTTAACGCTGTGCTCAGCCGGTCGTAGGCGCTGAGCGTATGTAGCCGATTGACAGCGATATGCAGCGGAAAAAGCACGTGGCATAACGCTCTGGCAGGCTTAAGCCAACTTTCACACGGGGTCACAATCTCAGCGGGCAGCGTTAAATCGAGTAAAAAACGATCGTCGACATGAGCGGCCTCGGGAACCAGCGGCAGAACATCATCCGGACAGTGATTTGTCTGGGTTTCGTGATACCAGTGGCCTTTGCCGGAAAAACGGCGTTGTTCCATGTGCGTTCCTTGATCTCAAATGGCGATCAATATCCTGGCGCATGGCTTGCAAGGGGAAAAATATTGTTAGGTGATAACAAATAGCAGAACGGAATAACGACGGGGAGAAACTCTCTTCCCCGGAGGGAAGAGAGTGACACAACTTATTTGATTTCCAGCTCGTTCATTGCCGCGATGTTGAAACCGCCGTCAACGTGAACCACTTCGCCGGAGATGCCAGCAGAGAGGTCAGAGCACAGGAATGCTGCGGAGTTACCCACATCTTCGATGGTCACAGTGCGACGAATCGGGGTAACGGCTTCGCAATGCGCCAGCATTTTACGGAAGTCTTTGATACCGGAAGCGGCCAGAGTACGGATTGGACCAGCAGAGATACCGTTAACACGCACGCCTTCTGGACCCATCGCGTTCGCCATGTAGCGCACGTTGGCTTCCAGAGAAGCTTTCGCCAGGCCCATTACGTTGTAGTTAGGGATCGCACGCTCAGCGCCCAGGTAAGACAGGGTCAGCAATGCAGAGCCTGGGTTCAGCATGGTGCGGCAGGCTTTAGCCATTGCCACAAAGCTGTAAGAACTGATGTCGTGAGCGATTTTGAAGCCTTCACGGGTTACCGCGTTCACGTAGTCGCCGTCCAGCTGATCGCCCGGTGCGAAACCGATTGAGTGCACGAAACCGTCAAATTTCGGCCACACTTTTGCAAGCTCTGCGAACATGCCATCGATGCTTTCATCTTGAGCAACGTCGCATTCCAGAATGATGCTGGAACCCAGCTGTGCGGCGAACTCTTCAACACGGCCTTTCAGCTTGTCATTCTGGTAGGTGAACGCCAGCTCAGCGCCTTCGCGGTGCATAGCCTGTGCGATGCCGTAGGCGATGGACAGTTTGCTGGCGACGCCAGTCACCAGAATGCGCTTACCGGAAAGAAAACCCATAGCTTAGATCCTTATATTCATTGTTATGGCGAACGCCCTCTCATACGTGGCGCTCGTCGTTAAAACGCGGCGATAATATCACGTGTCGCGTTCAGAGTTAATCCGACCACTTTATAGTAAAGCGGTTACCTGTCTTTTCGCCACGCATCCGCCGTCAGCGCTTCTCCGAAATGACCGGAAATCAGCCGTTTGGTCAGGTCGTGCAGCGGTGAAGCCAACACGTCGGCGGTGCTTCCGCGCTCGACCACTTCACCCTGATGCATGACCAGTACCTGGTCGCTGATGTGTTTCATCATCCCGAGATGCTGAGTCACGTAGATATACGAAATACCCTGTTTCTCCTGCAATTCGAGCATCAGATTGATCAGTTGGGAACGCATCGACATATCTAAAGATGCCAGCGCTTCATCGGCGATAATCACCTTCGGGCGCAGGATCAGCGCGCGCGCCAGCCCCAGACGCTGCTTCTGGCCGGGGGCGAGCATGTGCGGATAATAGCTGACGTGATCGGGCAGCAGACCGACCAGACGTAGCGTCTCAATCACGCGTTTACGCCGTTCCTCCGGCTCCAGATCCGTATTCAGGCGCAGCGGAAAATCGAGAATTTGCGAGATACGTTGACGCGGATTGAGCGATGTCGACGGGTCCTGGAAAATCATACGAATGCGCTGGCTGCGAAACGAATAGTCCCCGAAGGACAGAAAATGATCGTCGATCAGCACATCGCCCGCCGTCGGTTCAACCATCCCCGCCAGCATTTTCGCCAGCGTGGATTTCCCGGAACCGTTTTCGCCAATGATTGCCAGCGTCTGTTTCTCGCGCAGGGTAAAGCTGAGAGGCTTCACCGCTTCGACGGTCTGGCGATGAAACAGCCCCGTGCGATAGCGGAAGGTCTTACTCAGGTTGCGAACTTCCAGCAACGTTTCGACCATTTACTCTCTCTCCATGTTCAGCGGGAAATGACAGGCGTACAGATGGTTTTTCGCGCCGGTCAGCCGTGGCGTTTCAATACATTCGCGCTGGGCGTAAGGGCAGCGCGGCCCCAGCCGACAGCCGATTGGCAGCGACTCCAGCAGGGGAATCGCCCCCGGAAGCGTATTGAGGCGGCTTTTATGCGGCATCGCGCTGCCAAAATCGGGGATCGCGCGGATTAGCGCCTGGGTATAAGGATGATGCGGCGTATTCACCAGCTCTTCGCTGATGGCCGTTTCCACCGTCTGACCGCAGTACATCACGTCGATTTTATCCGCCCATTTGCTCAGCATTTGCAGGTCATGGCTGATCAGCAAAATGGTGGTGTTGTTGTTCTGATTGAGGCGCGACAGCAGGCGGAAAATCTGCGCTTGCGTCGTGGGTTCCATCGCGTTGGTCGGCTCATCGGCGATCAGCAGGCGCGGCTGATTGGCCAGTGCGATGGCGATCATCACCTTTTGGCACTCGCCGTCCGTCAGTTCATACGGGAAGCTGCGCATCGCATCTTTGTGATCTTTAATGCCGACGCGGTGCAACAGCTCAATCGCGCGGCGTTTGCGCCAGCCGATGCGCTGCCACCAGCGGCCTTTGTAGGTCCAGCCGGGGATGTTCTGCATCAGCTGTTTGCCAACCCGTTCAGACGGGTCGAGACATGACTGCGGCTCCTGAAAGATCATCGAGACGTTATGCCCGACCAGCTTGCGGCGCTCGCGTGGAGACAGGCGCAGGAGATCGATATCATCAAATCGCATACGGTCAGCGGTGACGCGCCAGTTGTCTTTGGCGACGCCGCAGATCGCCTTAGCGATCAGGCTCTTACCGGAGCCAGACTCACCCACCAGCCCACGGATTTCGCCTTCGGCAAGCGTAATACTGATCCTGTCGACCGCTTTCACCCAGCCTTCGCCGGTTTTAAATTCAATCGTCAGATTGCGGATATCAAGTAACGGCATTATTGCACCCCCGCGTTAATCGCGCGGCGAATTCCGTCGCCCAGCAGGTTAATCAGCAGCACGCTCACCATGATGGCGGCACCGGGCAGCATCACCGTCCACGGTGCGACGTAAATCAGCTCCAGCGCATCACCGAGCATCGCGCCCCATTCCGGTGACGGCAATTGCGCGCCGAGATCGAGAAAACCGAGCGCGGCAATATCGAGAATCGCCATCGACAGAGCACGGGTGATTTCAGTCACCAGCCCCGAAGCGATGTTAGGCATTACCGCGAACCAAAGAATATTCATCGTGGTCGCGCCGTCTAAACGGGCGGCGACAACATACTCTTTTTCCAGCTCGTCATGCACCAGGCTATAAACTGAGCGAACCATGCGCGGCAGCAGCGCCAGCCAGACGGCAAACATCGCATGCGACAGGTGTGGTCCGGCAAAAGCAACGACGATGATTGCCAGCAGCAGGGACGGAATGGACAGCAGAGTATCGAGAATATGATTCAGCACCGCCGAACGCAGGCCGTGCGTCGCTCCGGCAAACACGCCGAGCGCCAGGCCGAAGAAGGTGGCAGCGAAAGTGACGACGAACGCACCGCCCACGGTCGGGGCTGCACCGCTTAACAGACGGCTAAGAACATCGCGTCCTAAATCGTCAGTGCCGAGAAAGAACGATACTTCACCGTAGCGTGACCATGACGGTGGCAGCAGTTGATAGCCGAGGAACTGCTGATCCAGGCCATACGGGGCAAACCAGCCGCCAAAAATACACAGCAATGCCAGGCCGCCACAGCCGTATAAACCGATCATCGCCGTGGTGTCGCCGTAGAATTTGCGCCACACGGTCCGAACTACGCCGGGCGTGCGCTTTTCCCTGTATACGCTATCGTAAGGCATACGATTCCTTATGTTTCAGCGGGTTGGCCATCGCACCCAAAATGTCAGAAATCACGTTCACGATAATCACCAGCGAGCCGATCACCATCACACCGGCGGAAATCGCCGCGTAGTCCTGCTGACGAATGGCGTTGATCATCCAGCGTCCGAGACCTGGCCAACTGAACACCATCTCGGTGATCATCGCCAGGGTCAGCATGGTCGAAAATTGCAGCCCCAGGCGTGGGATCACCGGCGGAAGGGCGTTGTGCAGTACGTGACGACGCAGGACCGTCAAACGTGACAAACCGCGCGTGGCGGCCGCTTTCACATAATTCTGGTCAAAAACATCAATCGTGCTGGTGCGCATCAGGCGGATCACTTCCGTGGTCGGCGCAACCGCCAGCGTCAGCACCGGCAGCACCATATGGCGCAGGGTGCTGATGATCATCTCGTGACGCCAGACGGAGTCAGAAAGCCAGGCGTCGATAATGGCAAAGCCAGTGACAGTTTTGACGGCGTAGAGCAGATCGAAACGCCCGGAGACCGGCAGCCAGCCCAGCGTCAGGGAGAAGAACAACGTAAGCAACAGCGCCAGCCAGAAGACCGGAATTGAGAAGCCGAGCAGGGCCAACGCGCTGATCAGTTTATCCTGCCATTTATTGCGTGTGATCCCCGCCAGCATCCCCACCGGAATACCGACCATCAGGGCAAAACCAAAGGCCAGAATGCACAGCTCCATAGTCGCCGGGAACACCTCTTTCAACTGCTCGGAGATCAGCTGGCCGTTAATGCTCGAAACGCCAAAATCCCAGTGCAGCACGCCGTTAAACCAGAATAACCATGCGTCCCAGAAGGACGAGCCTTGCAGCGGGGCGTGGGGCGTGAAGTAGCTCAGGCTAAAGCCGATAAAGGTCAGAAAAAACAGCGTGATCGCCAGCAGCAGCAGGCGTCGTAAGGTAAAAATAATCATGGTTTTTTCACCTCATCGGGTTTCTCACGTGACACGCCAGCGAACGAAGCGTTACCAAATGGGCTGAGCACCAGACCTTTAATATCATAGCGATAGGCCTGTAATCGCAGGGAAGAAGCCAGCGGCAGCACAGGCAGTTCGCGGGCCAGAATATTCTGCGCTTCGTCGTACGCTTCGATGCGCGAGGCCAACTGCTGAGATGACAGCGCCTTTTGCAGCACCGTGTCAAACTCACGGTTACACCAGTGAGCGTAGTTGGTCTGGGAACGAATGGCGGCGCAGCTCAGGAGCGGGCGGAAGAAACTGTCGGGATCGTTACTGTCCGTCGACCAACCGGAGAGCGTCAGGTCATGATTCATGTCCATCAGACGCGCCTCCTGGAAGCGGCCTTCTACCGGCACAATCACCACTTTCACGCCGACCTGAGCCATATCGGCCTGGATCAGTTCCGCCGTTTTTAACGGGCTCGGGTTCCAAGCCTGGGAACTGGTCGGGACCCACAGCTGCAGGGTGAGGTTGGTCGCGCCCAGCGCTTTCAGCTGTTCGCGTGATTTTGCCGGATCGTATTCGGTGATTTTCGCTTCGCTGTCATAGGCCCACGACGCGCGCGGCAAAATTGACGCTGCCGTTTCCGCCGTGCCGTAATAGATGGATTGCATTAAGCGCTGGTTATTGATGGCAAGCGCCAGAGCGTGGCGTACGGCAGGATTATTGAGCGGCGGCTTATCGGTATTAAACGCCAGATAGGCGATGTTCATGCCGGGGCGCAGAGTCAGACGCAAACGCGGATCGTCACGTAGAATCGTCAGCTGGCTGGCAGCAGGCCAGGCGAGCACATCGCATTCGCCGGTCAGCAGTTTAGATAACCTGCCGGTTCCGCCAGAACCTAAATCGACCACCACCTGCGGCATCAGCGGTGTGCCGCGCCAGAAGTGTTCGTTACGTTGTAACCGAATATACTGCCCGGAGCGGTATTCTGCCATCTGGAACGGGCCTGTCCCGACCGGCTGGCGATCGAGGAGTTCCTGATGATCGGCTTTCGTCAGTTTATCGGCGTATTCCGCTGACATCACTGACGCATAGTGGGTCGCGAGGTGCCACAGGAAAGAGGCATCCGGGCGCGTCAGGCGAAACTCCACCGTCCGATTGTCCAGCTTGCGCACATCTTTCACCGTATCGGCAAACTGCAGGCTGTCGAAATACGGGAAACTGCCGCCGTTGACGTTATGCCAGGGATGGTTGCGATTAAAAATACGCTGGAAGGTAAACACCACATCATCGGCGTTCAACTTGCGGGTCGGTTTGAACCACGGGGTAGACTGAAACGCCACGTCGTCGCGCAAATGGAAACGGTAGGTCGCGCCGTTATCCAGCACTTCCCAGCTCTCAGCCAGCTCCGGCACCAGGCGATAAGTATAAGGATCGACATCAAGCAGGCGATCGTAAAGCTGTGCCGCGAGGGTGTCGACAATCAGGCCGCTGCCTGCTTTTTGTGGGTTCAGGGTGTCGACTTGCCCGTTCACGCAATAGACAAAACCGCTGTCGCGAATATCAGGAAGCGCAGTCGGTTCGGGCGCAGCAAAGACCAGGCGGCTAAACAGACCGAGTGCAATCAGGGACGATAAAACCAGACGCATAATTTTCAGGGTTTTTAGATTCGATCTGCAAAGTGTATCGCACTTACCCCCGATTCGGAAAATGTCTGCGGGTAAGTGCCGATAATGTCAGCGCATTTGATGCTTTTTGAGCAATGCCCTTAATTGATGGTAGGTCAGACCCAGCAGTTCGGCAGCCTGCTTCTGGTTATATTTTGCCTCTTTCAGGCTCTGTTCCAGTAACTGCTGTTCCTGAATATGCTGGAACTGGCGTAAATCGAGCGGCAGAGACGGGGCATCGGCGTGCGGCGCGGGTTCCAGTTTCGTCGGTGCGGCGCGATAAAAGGGATCGATAATAATGTTATCCAGCTCGGTTTCGCTGCTGGCGTGGCGATAGACGGAACGCTCGACCACGTTTTTCAGCTCACGAATATTGCCCGGCCAGCGGTAATCCAGCAGCGTTTCCCGCGCATAGTCGCTAAAACCGGGGAACAGCGGCAGGCCGAGCTCGCGGCACATCTGAATGGCAAACTGCTCGGCCAGCAGCATGATATCGCTGCGGCGTTCGCGCAGCGGCGGAAGTTGCACCACGTCAAAGGCCAGTCTGTCGAGCAGATCCGCGCGGAATTTCTCCTCCGCCACCATCTGTGGAAGGTCGGCATTAGTGGCGCACACCAGACGCACATTGACCTGCAACGGCTGGCTGCCCCCGACACGCTCCAGCTCGCCATACTCGATAACGCGCAACAGCTTTTCCTGAACCAACATCGGCGCGGTAGCGAGTTCATCAAGGAACAGCGTCCCACCGTCAGCGCGTTCGAAACGCCCTGGATGACGTTTTTGCGCACCGGTAAAGGCGCCCGCCTCATGGCCGAACAGCTCCGTATCGAGCAGATTTTCGTTCAGCGCCGCGCAGTTAAGAGAGATGAACGGGCCGTCCCATCTTCCGGAAAGATAGTGCAAGCGATTGGCGATCAGCTCTTTCCCGGTCCCGCGCTCACCGATAATCAGCACCGGTTTATTGAGCGGGGCGAGGCGCGAAACCTGCTCCAGCACCTCAAGAAAACTGTTCGCTTCACCCAATAAATTGTCTTTGTAATCAGCCATGATGAAATTAACCACTCGTTAGCGATATTCACCAGGTGAGAGTAGGTTCTCTGTGGTGTAAAATCAACCACAATCATATAAATCAATAAGATAAAAAATTGGCACGGGATTTGTATTAGCTCATCAGCAGGGCATCGCCCGATAACAGAACTGTGAGGATTGAATTATGGGTATTTTTTCTCGTTTTGCCGACATCGTGAACGCTAACATCAACTCGCTGCTGGAAAAAGCGGAAGACCCGCAGAAGCTGGTGCGTCTGATGATTCAGGAAATGGAAGACACGCTGGTTGAAGTCCGTTCCACCTCTGCCCGTGCGCTGGCCGAAAAGAAACAGCTTTCTCGCCGCATTGAGCAGGCGACGGCCCAGCAGACCGAATGGCAGGAAAAAGCAGAACTGGCGCTGCGTAAAGAGAAAGACGATCTTGCCCGTTCGGCGCTGATCGAAAAACAAAAGCTGACCGACATCGTCGCTACGCTGGAGCATGAAATCACGCTGGTGGATGAAACCCTGACCCGCATGAAAAAAGAGATTGCGGAGCTGGAAAACAAACTCAGCGAAACCCGCGCTCGCCAGCAGGCGCTGACGCTGCGTCATCAGGCTGCCAGCTCATCCCGCGACGTTCGCCGTCAGCTGGATAGCGGTAAAATTGATGAAGCGATGGCGCGTTTCGAATCGTTCGAACGTCGTATCGATCATATGGAAGCCGAGGCCGAGAGCCACAGCTTCGGCAAACAGAAAACGCTGGATCAGCAGTTTGCCGATCTGAAGGCGGATGATGAAATCAGCGAGCAGCTTGCGGTGCTGAAAGCCAAAATGAAGCAAGACAACCAATAATAATGAATGCGGCACCTTCGCGTGCCGCAACGCATCGTAAGACAAGGAGACCCTATGAGTGCGCTGTTTCTGGCTATTCCCCTGACCATTTTCGTGCTGTTTGTTCTGCCGATCTGGTTATGGCTGCACTACAGCAACCGTTCTTCCCGCGGCGAGCTTTCGCAAAGCGAACAGCAACGCCTGTTGCAGCTCACCGATGACGCGAAAAAAATGCGTGAACGCATCCAGTCGCTGGAAGCGATTCTGGACGCGGAGCATCCGAACTGGAGGGACAATTAATGGGCGGACTGAATCTGAATAAAAAGCTGTGGCGCATTCCCCAGCAGGGGATGGTGCGCGGTGTCTGTGCCGGTCTGGCGCACTATCTCGACGTTCCCGTCAAGCTGGTCCGCGCGGTCACCGTGCTGTCTATCTTCTTCGGATTGGCCTTCTTTACCCTGGTGGCGTACATCGTCTTATCCTTTGTGCTCGACCCGATGCCGGACAGTGCGATGGCATCAGAAGATGCGCCGACCAGCAGTGATTTGCTGGATGCGGTGGATGCCGAACTGGCTTCCGGCGAGAAGCGTTTGCGCGAAATGGAACGTTACGTCACCTCCGACACGTTCACGCTGCGCAGCCGTTTTCGCCAGCTTTAACGGAGAGAAATTACAATGAACAAAAACTGGCAGCAGGCCGGTCAGAAAATGAAACCGGGCCTGGTTATCGCAGGCAAATTCGTTTTACTGACCGCGCTACGTTATGGCCCGGCAGGTGTCGCGGGTTGGGCGGTGAAGTCTGTTGCCCGTAAACCAGTCAGAATGTTACTGGCCGTGGCGCTGGAGCCGCTGCTGAAGAAACTGGCTATGCGCTTTTCGGGGAAACTGAAATAACATCAGACGGCACGCCGGAAATGTGCCGTTTTGTCATAAGGTTTTATTCCTTTCATTTTGCCCCCATGTCATATTTTTAAGAATAATAATTCCTTCAGGCAAAACAGGATGGCGATGAAGCGACTTAAAAACGAATTTAATTCACTGGTTAATCGTGGCGTAGACCGCCATTTGCGACTGGCGGTCACGGGATTAAGCCGCAGCGGCAAAACCGCGTTTATCACCGCGATGGTTAACCAGTTGCTTAACTTACATGCTGGCGCACGGCTGCCGCTGCTGAGCGCGGCGCGGGAAGAGCGTCTGCTGGGCGTAAAACGTGTGCCGCAGCGCGATTTTGGTATTCCTCGCTTTACCTACGACGAAGGGCTGGCGCAGCTGTACGGCACACCGCCCGCCTGGCCGACACCGACGCGTGGGGTGAGTGAAATTCGCCTCGCGCTGCGCTTTCGTTCTAACGAATCCGTGCTGCGCCATTTCAAAGACACCTCCACGCTGTACCTTGAAATTGTCGATTATCCCGGCGAATGGCTGCTCGATTTACCGATGCTGGCCCAGGATTACCTGAGCTGGTCGCGGCAAATGACCGGCCTGTTGCAGGGGCAACGTGCGGAGTGGTCGGCAAAATGGCGTGAGCTGTGCGCCGGGCTGGACCCGCTGGCCCCGGCGGACGAAAACCGACTGGCTGCCATTTCACAGGCCTGGACCGATTATCTTCATCAATGCAAACAGCAGGGGCTGCACTTTATTCAGCCAGGCCGCTTTGTACTACCTGGTGAAATGGCGGGGGCGCCTGCGCTGCAATTCTTCCCGTGGCCGGATGTCGAAAGCTGGGGTGAGTCAAAACTGGCGATGGCGGACAAACACACCAACGTCGGGATGTTGCGCGATCGCTTTAATTATTACTGCGAGAAAGTGGTGAAGGGGTTTTATAAAAACCACTTCCTGCGCTTCGACCGTCAGATTGTGCTGGTGGACTGTCTGCAACCGCTGAACAGCGGGCCGCAGGCCTTCAACGATATGCGCCTGGCGCTCACCCAACTGATGCAAAGTTTTCACTACGGGCAGCGGACACTGTTCCGCCGTCTGTTTTCGCCGGTTATCGATAAGCTGCTGTTCGCTGCCACCAAAGCCGATCATGTGACGGTCGATCAGCATGCGAATATGGTCTCGCTGCTGCAACAGCTTGTTCAGGACGCGTGGCAAAACGCAGCGTTCGAAGGGATCAGCATGGATTGTCTGGGGCTGGCGGCGGTACAGGCGACGCAGAGCGGGCTGATTGACGTCAACGGTGAGAAAATCCCGGCGCTGCGCGGTAATCGTCTGAGCGATGGTGAGCCGCTGACCGTCTATCCCGGCGAAGTACCGGCGCGATTGCCGGGGCAGGCATTCTGGCAAAATCAGGGATTTCAGTTTGAGGCGTTTCGCCCTCAGGCGATGAACGTCGACCAGCCGTTGCCGCACATTCGCCTCGACGCGGCACTGGAGTTTTTAATAGGAGATAAGCTGCGATGACGGAACCGTTAAAGCCACGCATCGATTTTACCGGCCAGCTTGAGCAAGAGCGGGCCGAAGCGTTTAAAACTGCTCAGGCCTTCAGTGGCCCGGACGCAGAGAAATTTGCGCCCGTTGTCGCCGATGAACTGCTTGCGGACGAAGGGCAGGCAGAAGCGGTGGTTGAGGCGGCGCTGCGGCCCAAACGCAGCCTGTGGCGCAAAATGGTCACTGCCGGGCTGACGCTTTTTGGCGTGAGTGTGGTCGGCCAGGGCGTGCAGTGGACGATGAATGCCTGGCAAACCCAGGACTGGGTGGCTCTGGGCGGATGTGCGGCGGGCGCTCTTATCATCGGCGCGGGTGTCGGTTCAATTGCCACTGAATGGCGTCGTTTGTGGCGACTGCGCCAGCGTGCGCATGAGCGCGACGAAGCGCGCGATTTGCTGCACAGTCATGCGACCGGAAAAGGGCGCGCATTTTGCGAAAAGCTGGCCAGTCAGGCGGGTATCGACCAGTCGCATCCGGCCCTGCAACGCTGGTATGCGGCTATTCATGAAACACAAAACGACCGCGAGATCGTCAGCCTGTATGCAAACATCGTGCAGCCGGTTCTCGATTCACAGGCGCGGCGGGAGATTAGCCGTTCGGCGGCGGAATCGACGCTGATGATCGCCGTTAGTCCGCTGGCGCTGGTGGATATGGCGTTTATCGCGTGGCGCAATCTGCGCCTCATCAACCGCATTGCTACGCTGTATGGCATCGAACTTGGGTATTACAGCCGTCTGCGCCTTTTCCGTCTGGTGCTGCTGAATATGGCGTTTGCCGGAGCCAGCGAACTGGTGCGTGAAGTGGGCATGGACTGGATGTCGCAGGATCTTGCCGCGCGTTTATCCACGCGTGCTGCGCAAGGGATCGGTGCCGGGCTGTTGACCGCGCGACTGGGGATTAAAGCGATGGAGTTATGCCGTCCTCTGCCGTGGATTAACGACGATAAACCGCGTCTTGGTGATTTTCGCCGCGAACTTGTCGGTCAGTTGAAAGAGACACTGAGCAAAAAATCACAATAAAGCGTAAGAATTCACCTCGCTGTCAATATTTGTTGACAGCGAGCTTCCAGCCAGACGATATCTGACATATCATTTTAAGGTGACTGGCTTAAAGAGTGAATTTCCCATGCGTCTGGAAGTGTTCTGTCAGGACCGTATCGGCCTGACCCGCGAATTACTCGATCTCCTTGTTTTGCGTGACATTGATTTGCGCGGCATCGACATCGACCCTATCGGGCGAATTTACCTCAATTTTGCCGAAATCGAATTCAATACATTCAGCAGCCTGATGGCTGAAATTCGCCGTATCGCTGGCGTTACGGATGTCCGTACCGTGCCGTGGATGCCGTCTGAACGTGAACATCTGGCGCTGAGTGCGTTGCTTGAAGCCATGCCTGAGCCATTTTTGTCGCTCGATTTGAAAGGTAAAATTGAGCGTACCAACCAGGCCAGCTGTCAGCTCTTCGGCCAGAGCCAGGACAAGCTGAGTAGCCATCATGCAGCGCAACTGATCGCCGGTTTTAATTTCCAGCGCTGGCTCGAAAGCAACCCGCAGGGCACGCACAGCGAACATGTGGTGATCGGCGGACAGAACTTCCTGATGGAAATTACCCCGGTTCATCTGCGCGGTGAGAATGATGTCAGCGTGCTTACCGGTGCGGTGATTATGCTGCGTTCCACCATTCGAATGGGGCGTCAGTTGCAGAATCTGTCTAACCAGGATGTCGGCGCGTTCAGCCAGATTATCGCCGTTAGCCCGAAAATGAAGCACGTGGTGGATCAGGCGCGTAAGCTGGCTAATCTCACCGCGCCGCTGCTGATTACCGGCGAAACGGGAACAGGTAAGGATTTACTGGCTCATGCGGTTCACACCGCCAGCCCGCGCGCGGCTAAACCCTATCTGGCCCTAAACTGCGCGTCGATTCCAGAAGATGCCGTTGAGAGCGAGCTGTTCGGTCATGCGCCGGAAGGCAAAAAAGGCTTCTTTGAGCAGGCCAACGGTGGCTCGGTATTGCTGGATGAAATCGGTGAGATGTCGCCGCGGATGCAGGCCAAACTGCTGCGCTTCCTCAATGACGGTACTTTCCGCCGCGTTGGAGAAGATCATGAAGTTCACGTGGATGTGCGGGTGATTTGTGCGACGCAGAAAAACCTGGTTGAACTGGTGCAGAAAGGGGTGTTCCGGGAAGATCTCTATTATCGACTGAACGTCCTGACCCTGAATATTCCGCCGCTGCGCGACTGTCCGCAGGACGTTATGCCGCTGACCGAACTGTTCGTGGCGCGCTTTGCCGACGAGCAGGGCGTGCCGCGTCCTAAGCTCTCTGCCGATTTGGGCTCAATGCTGACGCGCTACGGCTGGCCGGGAAATATCCGCCAGTTGAAAAACGCTGTCTACCGTGCGCTCACGCAGCTTGAAGGATATGAGCTGCGCTCGCAGGACATACTGCTACCGGATTACGATGCCGGAACGGTATCTGTTGGCGAAGAGGCGATGGAAGGATCGCTGGATGATATCACCAGCCGCTTTGAACGTTCGGTGCTGACCCAGCTTTATCGCAACTACCCGAGCACCCGAAAACTGGCAAAACGCCTCGGCGTGTCGCACACGGCCATCGCCAATAAATTGCGCGAGTACGGTCTGAACCAGAAAAAAACTGATGAATAAAAGAGAAAAAGTATGAGCAACGAAATCCCTTTAAAGTTTTATGACATCGCGGATGAGTATTCGAAGGAATCCGCAAAGCCAGTGAGCGAAGCCGAACGCGACGCAGTGGCCTATTATTTCCAGTCTTTGATTACGCGTTTAATGGGTAACGAGGAGATCAGCGAGGAAGCGCAGAGTGAAATGGCGAAAGAAGCCGGTATCGATGCAACGCGTATTGATGAGATCGCGGAGTTTTTGAATACGTGGTGATGGGGTGAGTCTGATACAACCGTATTGAGTACGATGTCCGCTGACTGTTTATACGCGACCCGAAGGGCATTTGGTTCGCGCTATATTAGCAGCGGCCATCTTGTTTATTCTTCGCAAAACCGAATCCTGTTCCCAAACGGATCGCACACCTCCAGAATTTTCCCCCAGTCCTGCTGCACGATATCTGGACGCCCATAGCCATAATGCTTTTGCTTCAGTTCATCCCTTAATAATTCAATATTGTGCACAGGAACGAACAGCGTCGCGCCAGGGCAGGCGTCGCCATGATGTTCTGAGAGATGTATCTGCAGGCCGTTGCGGCTGATGCCCATATACAGGGGCAGATCAGGTTCAAAGCGGTGTTCGAACTCGACGCTGAACCCGAGAAAACCCAGATAAAATTCGCGTGCCTTTCGTTCGTCGAACATGCGAAAAATGGGAATGCTTTTTTCAAAAGAGATCATTTTTACTCCTGTTCGCTCCGGGACTGGGAAAAAGAAAGCTCCGCATTGCGGAGCTTTCATCGCCGGGTGCGCTGCGCTTACCCGGCCTACAAAACCCGTAGGCCCGCGCAAACGAAGTGCCGCCGGGCAATTCTCTTACGCTTTCAGCACGTCCAGCGCGGCGGTGTAATCTGGCTCGTTGGTGATTTCGTTCACCAGTTCGCTGAAGATAACAGCGTCGTTTTCATCAATCACCAGTACCGCACGTGCGGCCAGGCCTTTCAGTGGACCTTCGGCGATACCCACACCGTAGTTTTCGAGGAAATCTGGGCTACGCAGGGTAGAAAGCGTGATAACGTTGCTCAGGCCTTCTGCGCCGCAGAAGCGGGACTGGGCGAACGGCAGGTCAGCGGAAATGCACAGTACAACAGTGTTATCCACTTCGGTGGCCAGCTGGTTGAATTTACGCACGGACGCCGCGCAAACGCCGGTGTCGATGCTCGGGAAAATGTTCAGCACTTTGCGTTTACCGGCGAATTGAGCCAGCGTTACATCAGACAGATCTTTTGCCACGAGGGTAAAAGCCTGCGCTTTGCTGCCTGCCTGCGGAATGGAACCTGCAACAGAAACCGGGTTGCCCTGGAAATGAACGAGTTGTGACATAGATATCTTCCTGTTTACATATAGTTAACGTCGTGGTTAGTGTATGACAACAGCGGATAACACGGCAAACCTATTTTGCCCTACAGGAGCGAGTGATGAGAACCGTCAAGGTCTATGAAGAAGCATGGCCATTGCATACGCCGTTTGTGATCTCTCGCGGCAGCCGCAGCGAAGCCTGCGTGGTGGTGGTGGAAATTGAAGAAGACGGCATAAAAGGTGCGGGCGAATGCACCCCGTATCCGCGCTACGGCGAAAGCCTGGCCTCGGTGATGGCGCAGATCATGACTATCGTTCCTGAGCTGGAAAAGGGAATGACCCGCGAAGCGCTGCAACAGGCGTTACCGGCGGGGGCGGCGCGAAATGCCGTCGACTGCGCGCTGTGGTCGCTCGATGCCCATCGCCTGAATCACACCATCTCTGAGTCGCTCGGCGTGGCGTTACCGCAAACCATTGTCACGGCGCAAACCGTCGTTATCGGTGAACCGTCGCAAATGGCCGCCAGTGCCAAAGCGTTGTATGAATCCGGGGCGCGTCTGTTGAAAGTGAAGCTTGACGATCATCTGATCAGCGAGCGGATGGTGGCAATTCGCGGCGCGGTGCCTGATGCGACGCTGATTGTCGACGCCAACGAATCCTGGAAGAGTGAAGGGCTGGCTGCACGCTGTCAGCTGCTGGCGGATTTAAACGTGGCGATGCTCGAACAACCGCTACCGTCAGCGGAAGATGCCGCGCTGGAAAACTTCATTCATCCGCTGCCAATCTGCGCAGACGAAAGCTGCCATACACGCGAGAGCCTGGCGGATCTGAAAGGGCGCTATGAAATGGTGAATATTAAGCTCGATAAAACCGGTGGACTGACCGAAGCGCTGGCGCTGGCGAAGCAGGCCCATGCAGAGGGATTTGCGCTGATGCTCGGGTGTATGCTTTGCACTTCAAGAGCCATCAGCGCGGCGCTGCCGTTAACAGAACAGGTGAGTTTCGCCGATCTTGACGGGCCAACCTGGCTTGCGGTCGACGTATCACCCGCGCTGAATTTTACCACCGGTACGCTTCACCTCTGAGAGTGCCAGCGCAGCAGCCCGGTCATGGCTTTCAGGTATTTCTCGCTCGCTTCATCCGATGAAACGGGCGGGAACTCGGCGGTGATACAGTGCAGGCCGAGGTCGGCGCACCAGCTACCAAAGGAGCCTGGCGTTTCGTAGCCCACACTGGTGACCAGCGGCAGGGCGAAGGCATCCGCCAGCCATTCGCCTAATTCCGTGTGGCGCGGGTCTTCGATGCAGGCTAGCGGATCGTGAAACGACACTACCCATGCCGGTTTAAGATGGTGGATCAGCTGACATAGCCCCTGCGTTTCAGGCTCCGAGCCCGGTTTTTCTCCGGTGAGCAACACCACGTCACGCTCGTCTGCAGCGCTGTTCCAGCGATAGACGGTTTCTCCCGCGCGCCAGTTAGCCGCCGGGAAGTTGCGGTTGAGATCGACGCCGCGCGCGTTGGCGCGCAGCCCAAGCTGACAGCCGTCCGGGTTCACGGTTAACACCACGTGATGACGGCGCAGGTCCGGCGCCAGCGTGCGCAGGGCGCAGGAAAGGGTAACGATGGAGGAGTTTTCATCTCCGTGCGTGCCTGCAATGATAAGCCCGCTGTGGCGGTCGGCCTGCGGGGCAGGAAACCAGATCAGCGGAGCGCCTAAAAATGAGCGGCCATAGTGTTCTGTTCCGGGCGGAAAAGCGCCACGTTCCGTTCTTGGGCGGGTAAGTGACATACGAAATCCTGATAGCGAGTTCTTTATAGCCAGTGTTGTGTAAAACACGCGGTTAATCAAATAGTTTCAACGCTGCGATAAACTGGCCCGATCTCAACTTTCCGCGCGAAGATATTTGCATTTCTCTGTTTTGAAACAAATAATTACGCATCTGCTTGTTACCCACTCTTTCAAAGGGGATCTCATGAAGCATCCTGTTTCGCTGCTCTGTACTGCGCTGTGGCTGTGCGGACTCTCTTCCGTTTCTTATGCTGCTGATATTCCTCAGGGAACCACTCTTGCGCAAAAACAGGAACTGGTTCGCCATATTAAGGACGAACCGGCATCGCTAGACCCGGCGAAAGCCGTCGGTTTGCCGGAAATCCAGGTGATCCGTGATTTGTTCGAAGGCCTGGTCAATCAGAACGAAAAGGGCGAGTTGATCCCTGGTGTCGCTACCAAATGGCAGAGCAACGACAACCGCACCTGGACGTTTACCCTGCGCGATAATGCCAAGTGGTCTGATGGTACGCCGGTGACGGCGCAGGATTTCGTCTACAGCTGGCAGCGTCTGGTTGACCCGAAAACCACTTCGCCTTTTGCCTGGTTCGCAGCACTGGCGGGAATAACGAACGCCCAAAATATTATCGACGGTAAAGCGCAGCCCAACCAGCTTGGTATTACTGCGGTTGATGCGAAAACCCTGCGCGTGCAGCTCGATAAACCGCTGCCTTGGTTTGCCAATCTGACGGCCAGTTTTGCGTTTTACCCGGTACAAAAAGCCAACGTCGAGAGTGGCAAAGAGTGGACCCGTCCTGGCGCACTGGTCGGCAACGGCGCTTACGTCCTGACCGATCGTGTGGTGAATGAAAAGCTGGTGGTTGAGCCGAATACCTCGTACTGGGATAACGCCAAAACCGTGCTGAAAAAAGTGACCTTTATCCCGATCAATCAGGAGTCATCGGCCACCAAGCGCTATCTGGCGGGGGATATTGATATCACCGAATCCTTCCCAAAAAATCTCTATCAGAAGCTGCTCAAAGATATTCCGGGACAGGTGTATACCCCGCCGCAGTTGGGCACCTATTACTACGCGTTTAACACCCAGAAAGGCCCAACGGCTGACCAGCGCGTGCGTCTGGCGCTGAGTATGACTATCGATCGCCGGATTATGGCCGAGAAAGTGCTGGGGACCGGCGAAAAACCGGCGTGGCATTTTACTCCGGATGTAACGGCAGGCTTTACGCCAGAAACCTCGCCGTTCGAGCAGATGTCGCAGGCGGAGCTCAATGCGCAGGCCAAAATGCTGTTGCAGGCCGCCGGATATGGCCCGCAGCGTCCGCTAAAACTGACGCTGCTGTACAACACGTCTGAAAACCACCAGAAAATCGCCATTGCGGTGGCGTCGATGTGGAAGAAAAACCTCGGCGTGGACGTGAAGCTGCAAAACCAGGAGTGGAAAACCTACATCGACAGCCGTAACACCGGCAATTTCGATGTGATTCGCGCATCCTGGGTCGGTGATTACAACGAGCCGTCAACCTTCCTGTCGCTGCTGACCTCGACGCACAGCGGTAATATTTCGCGCTTTAACGATCCGGCATACGACAAGATTATTAATCAGGCGTCGCTGGAAACCACGGCAAAAGCGCGTAATGCCGATTACAATGCCGCGGAGAAGATCCTTGCGGAAAAAGCGCCTATCGCGCCAATTTATCAATATACCAACGGTCGCCTGATTAAGCCGTGGGTAAAAGGGTATCCGATTAATAACGCAGAAGATGTGGCATACAGCCGGACGATGTATATCGAGAAACATTAACACCAACAATAAGGCCCGTCAGTGACGGGCCTTAAAGTCTTAATTCGTGCATCATTCAGGGGCGTTTATCGACGGGTAAAGACTGCTTTCCAGGAACCCCACCAGATGCCACATCTCCCCGCTAAAAATAAACCATAGCCCCGATATAATAACGCATAAAATAATTAAGATGAGTATGACTTCTGTTTTCCCCATAGCAAAAGTTACCCACCTGAAATCCGTTTATTAGAGTGGGCATTGTAACGGGGCCTTAATCATTTCGCCAGTTTCAGGCGGCTAGCACTTTATTGCGGCCATTGTTTTTGGCACGGTATAAGGCGTCATCGACACGTTTAAACAGGTCGTCGATGCTCTCGTCAGGATTATGCCGTGCGACGCCGATACTGACTGTAAAACGAGGCAGGCCGGGGATCGCAATGCGTGCCACTTCTGCGCGGATGGTTTCAGCCACCTGCATCGCCGCCTCAAGTGAGGTGCGCGGAAGCAGGATCACAAATTCTTCTCCGCCCCAGCGGAAAACAAAATCATCTTTACGGCTACACGCTTCGAGCATACGTGACAATGAGATCAATACTTCATCGCCTTTTGAGTGACCAAATACGTCATTGATACTTTTGAAATGATCCGTATCGACCAGCAATAAACTGAATTGCTGCTGGGCGGGCAAATGGGAGGGATTGGTTTGTTCGGTGATGAGATAAAACTGCCGACGATTGAGCAGGCCGGTCATGGAATCACGCAATGCCGCGTGCTCCAGCTCTTGCTCCAGCCGTTTTTGCTCAGTGATATCATGAACGATGCACAGCATCAGCTTATCACCGTAGATTTCAATCGGACCCGCGTAAGTTTGTACGTGGCGAGTAGACCCGTCGGCCAGTCGGTGAACGAAATTAAGCGGCTTATGTCCGCCGGGCAAACGCGCGATCTCGGTCATGATCGGTAAAATATCGCGGCCTAAGGTATTAATTTCCCAGGTGTGTTTACAGCACATATCATCGTGGCTGTAGCCGTAAAAATTCAGTGCCGCCAGATTGGCGTCAACGATTTGCCCGTCACGGGCAGGATCGATTAACAGCATGGGCGCGCTGTTGGTCAGGAAGAAGCGGGCATAGAAGCCCTGTTTTTTGCGCTGGTAGTTCGCGGATCGGCTGGCTTTAAGCCCAGAGGATGCCTGCGATACGATGCCTTCAAAGACAATAACGTCTCCCGCAGTTTCATGGTGCGCGAGGGAAAGCTGGCAGCTCAGCGTCGTTTCCTGGCCATTTCGCCACACCGTCCAGATCTCAACGATGTCGAGTTCAGATTTAAGATCCGGAACATACATTGCCAGCTGTAGCTGCGCACTGGCGGAATAAACCCCCATACGCATATCGTTGAGCGTTTTATTACGCATCATGTCAGTCGCCGCAATATTGGCGAAAATAAGGTGTTCAGAAACGGGTGAAACTAACCATACCGGTGTTTTGATGAAATTCAGCGCATCAAAGCTGTGTGGCGACATAGATTCTTCCCATTCATCGGCAGACCTGCCTGATGTTTACGACGCAATATACCCACGCGGGCGTAACAAAAACATACTCTACTTCAGCACATCAGGCATGGTTTTTTTGTGAATTAAGCGCCGGTTCTATTTGATTTTTACCGATTGGTATAATTTGTTTGTCAGATTTATTTTGTAATACCAGCCACGGAACTTGTTCCGCCGGGAGCGGGCGAGAGAAATAATAGCCCTGTAAATAATCACAGCCCAGGCTTGCCAGCATCAGTTGCTGCTCTTCGGTTTCAATGCCTTCGGCGACGACGACCATATCCATAGTGCGTGCAACGTGAATAATCGTTTCGACGATTTTTTTGCTTTTATCGTTTTCGAGCATGCTATCAATAAAGCTTTTATCTATTTTCAGCTCTTTCGCCGGAAGCACATTGAGCATCAACAGGTTAGAGTATCCGGTGCCAAAGTCATCGATAGAGACCGTAAACCCGGCATGGTTAAATGTATCTAACAATTCAATGCTGCGTTCCAGGTTTTTTAGCGCAGTGCTTTCTGTCACTTCCAGAATCAAACGTGATGGTTCGAGGTTGTATTTTTGCATAGTGCCGGAAATGACCTCGAATATATCCTGTTGCTCAAACTGAATAGGGGACAAATTAAATGACAGCGTCCACTGGCTAAATCCTTGTTCCGTCCAGAAGCGCAATTGCCGGCACGCCTGTTCAATCGCCCATACACCGACGGGAATGATTAAGCCGGTTTTTTCCAGGGACGGTAGAAACACATTCGGCAGCAGAACACCCTGTTCCGGATGGTGCCAGCGCAGCAGCGCTTCAAAACCGTGGATCTCTTTTAATTCGGCGAGATAGGTGGGTTGATACCAGAGTTCAAACTGCTCGCGTTCCAGCGCCTGAGTTAAATCCTGCAGGAAGGACGGTTCCGCTGAAATACTTTTCGACATCTCCGGGCGGTAGATTGCCCAACCGTTTCGCCCCTCTTGCTTAATGTGATACATCGCTGCATCGGCTTTAAATTTCAGTTCGTGGAGCGTTTCACCGTGCTGCGGATAGAGGCTCACGCCAAGGCTCAGAGTGATGTTGAGCGCGTGCCCGCCAATCGCGAAAGGCCGACGGATCTCATCGAGCAAGGTCATTGAAAGGGACGATATTTTGTCGTCATCGCTGTCGGGCAGCAGCAGGATAAACTCATCGCCGCCAAGCCGGGCGAGAGTCATCCCTTGCGACAGTTTGGCGGTGATGCGCTGGGCGACGCTGATCAACAGTTCATCGCCCATCTGATGTCCCCACGCGTCGTTGATCAGTTTGAAGTGGTCAATATCCAGAAACATCACCGCAAACTGCTTTTTATTGAGCAGTGAAGTGTGCAGGCAATCCTGCAGGCTCAGATCCATTTGGTGTCGATTGGCAAGCCCAGTGAGGGCGTCAAAACGCGCTTTAAGCTCAAGCTGTTTATTGAGCTGGCGTAGATTCTCCGTCAGGCGATGAGTGCGAAAATGAGAATCCACAAGGGAAATAATGAGCATGATACCGAGCAGCGCAAGGGTGGTGGCGGAGACCCAAATGGACAGTCCCAACTCGCTTACGCCGCCGGACATCGTGTGGGCCTCATGCTGAAAGCTCGCCGCACTCATCCCGGTGTAGTGCATCGCGCAAATGGCCAGCCCCATCACCAGGGCGGCAGCCACGCGATTGATAAACACGCCTTTATGTCTGTGGCGTAAGTGGAAGGCGAGCCAGATGGCAGCGCCGGAAGCCACGATAGCAATCACCACTGAAAGCGACACGATGGTCATATTCCAGCTGATTTCCTCGTGTAACATTAACGCCGCCATCCCGGTGTAGTGCATCGCGACAACGCCAGTGCTGAGGATCAGTGTAGAAAAAAGCCAGCGCATAAACGAAAGGGAGTTACCGGGCACTGCAATATTGATGGCACTGGTCGCTGCAAGAATGGCGATGCCAAGCGATCCGGCGGTGAGCCAGAACTGATAGCTCATGGGCATGGGCATTTTCATCGACAGCATACCGATGAAGTGCATTGACCAGATGCCAATCCCAAGCGTTGCACCTCCGGCCATACGCCACCAGATTGCAGCCTTGCGGCTGGCGCCTGAAATTTTGCCAGCACTGTCTAACGCTACAAATGAAGCGATAAAGGCCACCAGGAATGAGATGGCGATGAGTACGGGGTCCCAGGACACATCGAGCATTATGCAATCCCACTCTAAAAGTCGTTATTGAGTTCATCCGGTGCGTGACTCATCACCGCCGTGGCTTACTCTAACTAATTCCAAGATTAGTTGCTTATCAAAAATCAACAACAAACGCGTTATTTTTTACTGATAGAATTGCGCGCCGGATATATTCTCTCATTAATTACTTAAGCGGCGCTACATGATTTTAATCACCAGCAACATTAACTCTTAATAAACTGGGGGGTGATATTTAATTATTGGTTGGCTAACGATTGTTGTCACAAAATAAATAAGGTCATAAGAGAGGGTATGACTGCTTTTCAGGTGTGGGGTGAGCGAAAACTCCAACTTAAGTTAAATTATTAAGATCCAAAGGTGAATGATAAATGCCACTTAAAATGTGGTGGAAAAAGAAATGGCGAATGCTATAACCATTATACCTCCTCCGACTTGTGGTATGGGATAAATTATGCTTAGAAATATTAGCGTAAGGACATTTATTATTTATTTTCTGCTGGTCGTGCTTTTAGTGATTGATGGTTTGATTTGGGCTTTATCGAAAAGTACATCGCTTTTTATCGCAGTAAATATTATTAATGTGCTTGCGGTCTTGTTGCTGTGGTCCTACATGACAAAATATCTTGTGACGCCGATCAATACCGTGAAAAAAAGTATTGAAGAAGTGACGTCGGGCAATCTTGCCGTCTCCATTCCTGAGTTTGGTAATAACTGTGCAGGCCGCCTCATTCCGGGGATCAACAGCTTATCGAGTAACATTGCGACTCTGGTTCGTGAAATACGCGCCTCATCGCAAACTGCCATGACCCTTTCTGAACAACTCTCTTCTCGTAGCGCTCAGCTATCGGTCAAAACAGAGCAACAATCGGCCTCACTCATTCAGACCGCTGCAAGCATGGAGCAAATGGCGGCAAGCACCCGCAACAACGCAGACAACACCCGACTGGCCAGCGAACGCGCGAATCTCGCGACGGTGCAGGCACGCAAAGGCGGTGAGCTGATGGGGCAGGTTGCTAACAATATGCAGTCGATTACGGAATGCGCGCAGCAAATGACAGAAATTATTTCGCTGATTGACGGCATTGCCTTCCAGACTAACATTCTGGCGCTGAATGCGGCGGTCGAAGCGGCAAGAGCGGGCGATCACGGTAAAGGCTTCTCGGTGGTGGCGGGTGAAGTGCGTAATCTGGCTCATCGCAGCGCGGAAGCGGCGAAAAGTATTAAGTCACTGATCGACGTGACCAGCAATAACGTCACTCAGGGCGTAACCGTGGTGTCTGAGGCAGAAAAAAACATGCACGAAATCGTCAACGGTTCCGGGCATGTCAGCAAGCTGATGGATGAGATTTCTGCCACCACGGCAGAGCAGGAAAAGGGTATCACCCAGATTACACAGGCGCTCTCTGAGCTGGAACGTGTGACGCAGAGTAACGTCGCAATGGTCGATGAATTGTCTGGCTCGTCCGACGTGCTGAAAAATCAGGTGATTGAGCTTCAGACGCGCACCCGAAATTTCAGACTGGAAGGTGGGTCGCAACCTGACTGGCAGGATGCCGTGCAACATGAGCATGGCGCTTATCCCCGTCATGCGGAACACTCGTTCTGATAAGCTAAAAAGCCTGGTTCGCCAGGCTTTTTTATTTATAGCGGTTTCGCCCTTCCTGTTTTGCCTGATACAGGGCTTTGTCCGCACCCGCGATCAGTTCACGTGCACTCACTCCCGGCTGCCAAAGCGCTAACCCTTGGCTCACCGTCACTCTGTCGCTCACGGGAGAGGCGGCATGAGGAATATTCTGAGCCTGTAGCACAGCGGCAATGTTTTGCGCCGCCGTCTCAAGCGACTCAGCATCGGCATCCGGTAACAGCAATATAAACTCCTCGCCACCAAACCTCCCGACAATTGCGCTGGAAGTCAGGGCAGCGGATTCCAGTGCTCGGGCAATGGCCATCAAACACAGATCGCCTTTTTGGTGTCCGTAATAATCGTTGTAAAGTTTGAAGTGATCGACGTCGAGCATGATCAGCCCAAACCCTTTTCCGTCCTGCTGGTGGCGTAAAATCGCGTGGTCCATTTGTGTTTCAAATGAACGCCGATTCGCTATGCCGGTAAGCGGGTCATTATTGGCCAGTAGCCCAAGCTGCTGGATCAGATCTGCGTTTTCCTGTTCACGGCGCAGCGCAAGCAAGAACCAACGGTTGAGTATACGCCTGCCGGATTCAATCAAACCCGCCAGTAATATCCACTGCAATCCATTCATCACCGTCAGGCTGTCGCGGTAAAAAAGCGATGTGATCAGGATGGTCAGCCAGATTGGCAGAATAAAACTCAGCAGAACTTTGGGATCAAAGTAGAGCGAAATCAGCGCGGTAAAGAGTAGTAAGGCGGCGGAAGGGAAAATAATACGCACGTCGTCGCTGACGATAAGTACGAAAAAACAGCCCGCCCAGCACAGACTTAAGGCAACCACCGTCCATTTTGCTAACGCGCCGAGCCAGTGTGCGTTTTGTAGCGGAGCCATACGCATGATGAATAAAACACCGGCTGAGAGCGTCAGATCAAACACCATCATGGTTTCAAGCAGTGCGGCAGGGTGGTGGAACAGCACTTCGGCCTCAAAGGCGGAAAAATAGTTGCGCCCAAGGATAAAGGAGGAGAACAACATGTTTACCCACAGGAACCAGGTGACGCTGGTTTTAATGGCGATGGTCCGCATTTCTGCGAGACGGACATCGAAGGCCGCACAGGGCTTTTTCATCGTCATACACTCGTTAAAGATACATTTAAATACAAAATGGCAGCATTTTTGTAACTCTACTGTTTTGCAACTTTCTGTAAAGCTTTAGCGTATAAAAAACGGCAATTTATGAATAGATTCAGCGCTATGCTATCGGTAGATATTGATTAAGCCGGTTTGGACGCTAGACTGACGTGATGATTGCAAAATGGGGGAAGCGCTGTGGAAGGCATTAAGGGATCGGACGTTAACGTTCCGGACGCGGTGTTTACGTTGTTACTCGACGGAAAGGGCGGTGCGCGACAGCTGGAAGATAGCGATGTCATCGACAGCGAGCATCCCTGCTGGTTGCATCTGAATTACACGCATCCAGACAGCGCACAGTGGCTCGCCACTACGCCGCTGCTGCCAAACAGCGTACGCGATGCGCTGGCAGGCGAAAGCCTGCGCCCACGCGTCAGCCGCCTCGGCGAAGGGACATTGATTACGTTACGCTGTATCAATGGCAGCACTGACGAACGTCCGGATCAGCTAGTCGCCATGCGCTTATATATGGATGAGCGCCTGATTGTCTCTACCCGTCAGCGCAAGGTGCTGGCGCTGGATGACGTGGTCAATGACCTGAAAGAAGGAACCGGGCCTGTCGATTGCGGCGCGTGGCTGGTTGATATTTGTGATGCGTTGACCGATCACGCCAGTGAATTTATCGAAGAGCTGCATGATAAAATTATCGATCTCGAAGATAACCTGCTCGATCAGCAAATTCCGCCGCGCGGTTTTCTGGCGTTGCTGCGTAAACAGCTGATAGTGATGCGCCGCTATATGACCCCGCAGCGCGATGTGTACGCGCGACTGGCCAGCGAGCGTTTGCCGTGGATGAATGACGATCAGCGCCGACGGATGCAGGATATCGCTGACCGATTAGGGCGTGGCCTTGACGAGATAGACTCGTGTATTGCCCGTACGGCAGTCATGACCGATGAAATTGCGACGGTGATGCAGGAATCGCTGTCGCGCAGAACGTACACCATGTCATTAATGGCAATGGTCTTTTTACCCAGCACGTTTTTGACCGGTTTGTTCGGCGTTAACCTCGGGGGGATTCCGGGTGGCGCGTACCGATTTGGCTTTTCCGCTTTTTGTATCATGTTAGTCGTTCTGATAGGTGGTGTTGCGTGGTGGTTGCATCGTAGTAAATGGCTGTAAATTTACACTTTTCTCATCGTCGCCAGGCTTCAAAACGCGATTTTGTTTGAGCGAAGTCAATAAACGACTACCCCGTTCGGTGCAGTATTACTCCCGCAGGTGAATGCAACGTCAAGCGATGGGCGTTGCGCTCCATATTGTCTTACTTCCTTTTTTGAATTACTGCATAGCACAATTGATTCGTACGACGCCGACTAAATTAGTCGGCTTTTTTTTGCCTCCAGAACCTCAGCGTCTACCCTAAAAGGGTCACCCCGATAAACTGGAGGGAATCATGAGCTTTCTTTTAGCACTGCTTTACCCAAACATGTCGGTGCCTGATTCAATACCCATTGATCCGGTGCCCGTCCCCGATCCGATCCCGCGTCCGCAGCCTATGCCGGACCCACCGCCGGATGAAGAACCGATTAAATTGTCGCATCGGTAGCGCAGATCTGCGAGGATACGCGCCAACTGACCGTGATTTTTACTTTGAGAATACATTGTGACCGCTTTTTCTACGCTGAATGTTCTGCCTGCCGCCCAACTCGATAACTTAAACGAGTTGGGATACCTTGCGATGACCCCTGTACAAGCTGCCGCGCTTCCGGCGATCCTGGAAGGAAAAGACGTTCGCGTGCAGGCCAAAACGGGCAGTGGAAAAACGGCTGCATTTGGCCTCGGTTTGCTCCAGCAGATCGATGCAGGCCTGTTCCAGACTCAATCGCTGGTGCTGTGTCCGACGCGCGAGCTGGCGGATCAGGTTGCAGGCGAGTTACGCCGTCTGGCGCGATTCCTGCCAAACACCAAAGTACTGACGCTGTGCGGCGGACAGCCGTTCGGCGCTCAGCGCGATTCGTTGCAGCATCCGCCGCATATTATTGTCGCCACCCCTGGTCGTCTGCTCGATCACCTGCAAAAAGGCACCGTTTCGCTGGATGCCCTGCAAACTCTGGTGATGGACGAAGCGGACCGTATGCTGGATATGGGCTTTACCGACGCAATTGATGAAGTCATTCGTTTTGCGCCTCCATCACGTCAAACGCTGCTGTTTTCTGCGACCTGGCCTGAAGCTATCGCTGCGATCAGCGGTCGCGTACAGAACAACCCGGTAGCGATTGAAATCGATACCGTAGATGCACTCCCGTCTATTGAACAGCAGTTCTACGAAACTTCACGAAACGGCAAAATTCCACTGCTGCAAAAACTGCTGAGCAAACATCAGCCCGCGTCCTGCGTGGTGTTTTGTAATACCAAAGTAGATTGTCAGGCTGTTTGCGACGCGCTGGCAGAAGCAGGGCAAAGCGCACTTTCTCTGCATGGCGATCTGGAGCAGCGCGATCGCGATCAGACGCTGGTCCGTTTCGCTAACGGTAGCGCGCGCGTGCTGGTGGCAACAGACGTTGCCGCGCGTGGTCTGGATATCAAATCTCTGGAGCTGGTGGTCAACTACGAACTGGCGTGGGACCCGGAAGTTCACGTTCACCGTATTGGCCGTACGGCGCGTGCGGGCAACAGCGGGCTGGCGATCAGCCTGTGTGCGCCGGAAGAGGCGCAGCGCGCTAACATTCTGTCTGAAATGCTGCAATTAAAACTGAACTGGATGCCAGCGCTGGGCAATATCAGCATCACGCCACTGGCCGCTGAAATGGCGACTCTGTGCATCGACGGCGGTAAGAAAGCCAAAATGCGTCCGGGCGATGTGTTAGGTGCGCTGACCGGTGATATTGGTCTGGACGGTGCGGATATCGGTAAAATCGCGGTGCATCCGTCGCACGTTTATGTTGCTGTGCGTCAGAAAGTGGCGAACAAAGCGTGGAAACAGCTGCAGGGCGGGAAGATTAAAGGCAAAACCTGTAAGGTGCGTTTGCTGAAATAAGCCATTGAAAGGCGTCTCAGATACCGTATCTGAGACGCCAGATTTTTACTTCACTTCCACGACGTTCAGTCGCATTTCATCCAGCTGAGAATCGTCTTCTTCCGGCTGCCAGCCTGCTGGTTGCATTGGGATCTCTTCCCGGTCAAAAGCCAGATCACCGCCGTCCACGACTTCTCCGCCGTGTTTAATACCTTTGAAATCGAACAGCTCGACGTCGCTAAGGTGCGAAGGCACCACGTTTTGCATGGCGCTGAACATGGTTTCAATGCGGCCAGGGTAGCGTTTATCCCAGTCACGCAGCATGTCGCCGATCACCTGACGTTGCAGGTTCGGCTGCGACCCGCACAGGTTGCATGGGATGATTGGATATTCACGCGCCTCGGCAAAACGCTCGATGTCTTTTTCGCGGCAGTAGGCCAACGGGCGAATCACGATGTGTTTACCGTCATCGCTCATCAGCTTCGGCGGCATCCCTTTCATTTTGCCGCCGTAGAACATGTTCAGGAACAGGGTTTGCAGAATGTCGTCGCGGTGGTGGCCCAGCGCGATTTTGGTAGCCCCTAATTCCGTTGCGGTGCGATACAAAATACCGCGACGCAGGCGCGAGCACAAAGAGCAGGTAGTTTTGCCTTCCGGGATTTTGTCTTTAACAATGCTGTAGGTATTTTCTTCGACAATCTTATACTCGACACCCTGTTGTTCCAGATATTCCGGCAGGATGTGCTCAGGGAAGCCAGGCTGCTTCTGGTCAAGATTGACTGCCACCAGTGAAAAGTTCACCGGTGCGCTTTGCTGAAGATTGCGCAGGATCTCCAGCATCGTGTAACTGTCTTTACCCCCTGACAGGCAGACCATAATGCGGTCACCTTCTTCAATCATATTGAAGTCTGCAATGGCTTCACCGACATTACGGCGCAGACGCTTTTGCAGTTTATTCAGGTTGTATTGCTCTTTTTTAGTAATTTCTTGGTTTTGCGACATGTAATAGAGGCTCAATTCGTTTGTGGCTAAAGCAGCGTCTGTATGGTACGTATTCCGGGCAAGAATGTCAGCACGTTTTAGCGATGTCGGGAGCCTTCGGGTGTTGTTCAGAAGGGCAGTAGCGGCTAATCAGCCTCCAGCGCCTGTAGAATTTCACTGAGATGATGCATCACATTGCCGAAATCAAAAATTAATACCATCCACAAGCATGTCAAAAGGGCGAGGGCAGCAATCGATAAGCGGGTAAACACGAAACTATCCTTCAGCTCATAGGGTTATAAAAATCAGTATATGATGATTTCCTTAAACTTCCCCTTTACGACGCCGTCATAAAACCGACCTTTTGACACCACCTGCAAAAAATCGTTGTAAATTCTCGCCGGCACACGCTGATACTGAAGCGTTCGGCGATCGAGAAAACGAATTTCCAGCGTGGCGCTGCGCTCATCATAGCCAATGGATGCGATACGTGACGATCTGACAGGGTGATGGACCATCATGATGTGTCCCTTACGGCTTAAAAAGGAAATTTATCATCTATCAGCGCGGGCCTGGGTGCAAGCCGAAATCATTATCATTCATTATTTATTGTTAGGTTATTAGAAATAATTATTGTGAATGTAATGCACTGAATCATATGAAATAAAAATTATTCAAGCGACTCACAGAAAGGTAGAATTAGCGCTGTTATATGCCTTTAAGATTCTTAATCCGATAATGTGCTGAGTGTGTGTTTAACTTAACTTAACTATCATCCAAAACTGACAGGATTAGCCCGGAGTGAATACTCCGGGCTTTTTTTTATCACTCGCTGGTCGATTTTTCGCCTTTCCCGGCCATCTGAGCCAGGAAGTCATAGCGTTTTTGCAGATCGGCCGCCGCGTCTTTCCATAACTGCTCGGCCACTTCTGGCTGCTGAGCATTGAGGCGACGGAAGCGTTGTTCCTGCATCAACGTCTCAGCCAGCGCATCCGACGGCGGACGAGAGTCCAGCGCCAGCGGCAGCTTCCCTTCATCCGCACGACGTGGGTCGAAGCGATACAGCGGCCAGAATCCGGTTGCCGTCAGTTGACGCATCTGATCGTGGCTGAGTGCCAGATCGTAACCGTGCTCTTCGCAAGGGCTGTAGGCGATGATCAGCGATGGCCCCGGATACGCTTCCGCTTCCTGAATGGCTTTCACCGTCTGGTTCAACTGTGCGCCGAGCGAGATCTGCGCGACATACACATGACCGTACATCATCATGCTCACGCCCAGGTCTTTACGCGCTTTGCGTTTACCGTGTTCGCCAAACTTGGTTACAGCGCCTAACGGTGTTGCTTTAGATGCCTGACCGCCAGTGTTGGAATAGCACTGAGTATCGAGAACCAGAATGTTGACGTTTTCCGTCAGGCTCAGAACATGGTCCAGCCCACCGAATCCGATGTCATACGCCCAGCCGTCACCGCCAATCAACCAGATCGATTTTTCGACCAGCGCATCGGCGTCGGTTAACAGCTGCTGCGCGCCTTCTACGCCAGTAAGATGCTGACGCAGTTCGGCGACCTGCTCGCGGCGCACTTCTGGCGTGGCATCACTGTGCAGGGCTTCATTTAGCGCGGTCGGGAGTTTATCGGCAAATTGTTCCAGCAAACGCATGACGCGGGCGCGGTGTTGATCGACCGTCAGGCGGAAGCCCAACCCAAATTCGGCGTTGTCTTCAAACAGGGAGTTTGCCCACGCCGGGCCGCGACCGTTCGCATCCGTTGTGTATGGCGTTGATGGCAAATTACCACCATAGATAGAAGAACAGCCGGTGGCGTTGGCGATCAGCATACGGTCGCCGTACAGCTGGGTAAGCAGCTTGATGTAAGGGGTTTCGCCACAGCCTGAGCACGCGCCGGAGTATTCAAACAGCGGAGTAATCAGCTGCGAGGTACGGATGTCAATACGTTCGAGTTTGGTGCGATCGATTTCTGGCAGGTCGAGGAAGAAGTCGTAATTCACTTTTTCTTCTTCAACGTGATCCAGACGCGACATCATATTGATGGCTTTGATTTCTGGGTTCTGACGATCTTTCGCCGGGCACACTTCGACGCACAGATTACAGCCGGTGCAATCTTCCGGTGCGACCTGCAGCACGTATTTCTGTCCACGCATGTCGCGGGATTTCACATCCAGCGAATGCAGGCTGGCAGGGGCGTTTTCCATGTCCTCCGGGGAAACCACTTTAGCGCGGATCGCCGAGTGCGGACAGGCCGCGACGCAGTGGTTGCACTGAGTACACAGCTCCTCCTTCCAGATTGGGATCTCTTCGGCAATATTGCGTTTTTCCCAGCGGGTGGTGCCGACAGGCCAGGTGCCGTCCGGCGGAAGCGCAGAGACGGGCAAGGCATCGCCAAGACCGGCCAGCATCGCGGCGGTCACGGTTTTGACAAAATCTGGGGCGGCGTCGGAGACTACTGGCGGACGGTTGGCACTGCTGGCATTAACCGGCTGAAGCGGGATCTCGGAAATTGATTCACGCGCCAGGGCCAGCGCCTGCCAGTTACGCTCAACCAGATCCTGACCTTTGCTGCTGTAACTTTTGGCAATCGCACCCTGCAGCTCTGCCAGCGCGCTGTCGCCCGGCAGGATGTTGGTCAGGTGGAAGAATGCCATTTGCATTACGGTATTGATACGCGCCGCCAGACCGCATTCGCGGGCAATTTTTGCAGCGTTGACAGTAAACAGACGCGCTTGCTTCTGGTTCAATACGGCCTGAACTTCTTGCGGCAAACGGGACCACACTTCGTCGGCGTTGTACGGCGTGTTAATCAGGAAAATCCCGCCGGGTTTCAGGCGTTCAGCCATTTGATATTTATCGATAAACTGCAACTGGTGGCAGCCGACGAAATCAGCTTGTGACACCAGATAGGCCGAGCGGATCGGTTTTTCGCTGACGCGCAGATGCGAAACGGTCAGACCGCCTGCCTTTTTAGAGTCGTAGACAAAATAACCCTGCGCATACCACGGTGTTGAATTACCGATGATTTTGATGTTGTTTTTAGTCGCTGAGACGCTGCCATCGCTGCCCAGACCATAAAACAAGGCTTCGAGCTTTGATGTCGACGGCAACGTGTTTTCCGGCAAGTGCAGGGAAAGGTTGGTGACATCGTCATAGATCCCGACGGTAAAGCGCGGCTTAGGTTTGGTTTCGCTCAGCTCGTTGAACACCGCCATTACGCAATCTGGGCCGAACTCTTTCGACGACAGGCCGTAGCGACCGCCGATCACGCGCGGTAGCGTTTCGCGCTCGCCGCTGTTAAAGGCCTCCGCCAACGCCGTCATTACATCCAGATACAGCGGTTCTGCGTGCGCGCCCGGCTCTTTGGTGCGGTCGAGTACGGCAACGGAACGCACACTTTCAGGCAGGACAGAAAGTAAATGTTTTGCGGAGAAAGGACGGTAAAGACGCACTTTGAGCACGCCGACTTTTTCACCGTGGGCCAGCAATTCATCCACCACTTCTTCGCAAGTACCAATCGCTGAGCCCATCAGCACGATAACGCGCTCGGCCTGCGGGTGCCCGTAGTATTCAAAAGGCTTGTATTCACGCCCGGTGGCAGCAGCAAAATCGTTCATGGCCCGTTCGACGTGATCGTACACCGCGTTATACCAGGGGTTGGTGGCCTCACGGGACTGGAAATAGGTGTCCGGGTTGGCGGAGGTGCCGCGAATGACCGGATGCTCCGGATTCAGGGCACGGGCGCGGTGGTCGTCGATCTCCGCCTGCGGCATTAAATCCAGAATGGTGTTGTCCGAGAGCGGGACGATTTTATTAATTTCGTGTGACGTACGGAAACCATCAAAGAAATGAATAAATGGCACACGGCTTTTGAGGGTCGCAATGTGGGAAATTAGCGCGAAGTCCTGCGCCTCCTGCACATTGCTGGCGCAGAGCATGGCGCAACCCGTCTGGCGGATTGCCATCACATCAGAGTGATCGCCAAAAATCGACAGGGCGTGTGTAGCAACGGTACGTGCCGCGACGTGCAGCACAAAGGGGGTTAACTGTCCCGCCAGCTTATACAGCGTCGGGATCATCAGCAATAAACCCTGCGATGAGGTAAACGATGTCGACAGCGCGCCGGTTTGCAGCGCGCCGTGTACCGCACCGATAGCACCTGCTTCAGACTGCATCTCAACGACGCGGGGAACATCACCCCAGACGTTTTTTAACCCGTTACCAGCCCAGGCATCAGCCTGTTCCGCCATTGTCGAACTTGGTGTAATGGGGTAAATGGCGATAACTTCGCTGGTGCGAAACGCGACGGACGCGGCCGCGCCATTACCGTCAATAGTGATCATGTGACACCCTTACATTGCGCAAAAAAGAGGGACCCGTGAAACGTCGACGAGTCCTGTAGTTATATCCTTATTTTAGCAAAGGTCTGGCTTTGCGATTTTCGCTTTTGTGTCCTCGCGACCCTTACTCAGATCAACTTTCTGGCAAAAAAAGAGCAAGAAATTGTTTCGGGAGTGCATAAATACGCACTTCCGCTCTCGACGGCGCGGCGGGGGATGCCTATTATGCTTAGGTTTCGCGACTTTATGGGGAAGAGAGAATGCGTTCAGCGTTTTGGGTAGGGTGTGCGGCGTTACTGTTGTCTGCATGCAGCAATGAGCCGGTTCAGCAGGCAACCGCAGCACATGTTACGCCGGGTATGAAAGCGGCAATGTCCAGTTCAGGACAGGCAAGTTGCGCGATGGTCGGCGGCTCGTTGTCCGTAGCCCGTCAACTTGATGGTTCTGCTATCGGTATGTGCGCATTGCCCAATGGCAAACGCTGTAGTGAACAGTCGCTTGCCGTGGGTTCATGCGGTAATTACTGATTACTCTGCGCGTTTAAACATCAACGTTTTTTCGGCTGTGGCCAGCGTGAGCTGATCTTCAGTCAAGTCAACCTGTGCGCCTTTGCTCAGCATATCGCCGATCGTTGCATCCAGCTCGTTCAGCTGTGGTTCAACACAAAGCTTGCGTGTCATTGCCATAGCTTTAACCTTCAGCTCGCCTTCTGATAATTTTCCCTGACCGCTAAAGCGGTTACACATCACGCCGGAGACGGCCATTTTTTTGCCAAAACTCATTTCTGGCGGTACGGCGCTGGGTTTAATTACCACACCATTCACGCTTTCCAGCACAAAACGGTGCCCCTCAAGTTGTTCCGCCTGAACAGATGCCTTGCCGGGATTAACACAACCTGCAAGCGCCAGGGAAACCAGGCTTAACGCCACGAGCTTTTTCATATTGCTTCTCAAACTATAAATACGATGAATATATGTGAGTATTTTAACAATAACCTGAGGATTGTCATGGGTGTTTATCTGAAAGTGCGAGAAGGCCGGGCAGGGCGCGCCACCCGGCGTTAAGAGAAGTTAATGCGATTTAAAGCCTGCGGCAGTCATTAGAATGCGGAAAAACATCCCGACGGCGGCCAGCGCAAGTACGCTGCCACCCCAAATAACGGCTAACCACATCAGGCGCTTCCAAACTGGCTGTTGCATCAGTGATACCCCTCCCCATGTTGAACTTTTCCGCGAAATACGTAGTAACTCCAGAAGGTGTAGACCAGGATAATGGGAATAATCAGCAGTGCGCCCACCAGCATAAAGCCCTGACTTTGTGGCGGAGCAGCGGCCTGCCACAGCGTAATCGACGGCGGGATAATGTAAGGCCAGATGCTGATGCCCAGCCCGCTGAATCCCAGAAATATCAGCCCGAGGGTCAGGACGAACGGCGCGTTGTGACTTTCTGTATCACCGAGTTTTTTCCATGCCCAGCCGGTCAATACAACGACCAGTAAAGGCACAGGCAGCAGGAAAAACAGATTCGGCAAACTAAACCAGCGTTCAGCAATAGTCGGGTGCGCCAGCGGTGTCCACAGGCTGATCGCAGCGATAACCAGCAGTAACACGATTAAAAGCTGTTTTGATACCTTCCGCATTTTTGCTTGTAGCGGATCTTCGCTTTTCATCACCAGCCAGGTCGCGCCCAGAAGGGCGTAAGCAACCGTGAGGCCGACACCGCAAAACAGATTAAACAGCGTGAACCAGTCAAACGGACCGCCGCTGTAAGTTCGGTTTGTTACGGCAAAACCATTAATCACTGCGCCAACGACTACGCCCTGGCTGAACGTCGCCAGAATCGAGCCACCAATAAAGGCTTTGTCCCAGAAAGGCCGGTGTGTGGGTGTGGCTTTAAAGCGAAACTCAAAGGCCACGCCACGGAAAATCAAGCCAATCAGCATCAGGGTCAGCGGAATGGTGAGCGCGTCAATAATGACCGCATAGGCCAGCGGAAATGCGCCAAAAAGCGCCGCACCACCGAGAACCAGCCAGGTTTCATTTCCGTCCCAGACCGGGGCGACGCTGTTGACCATCACATCGCGATCGTCGGCATCCTGAGTGGTTGGGAACAGAATCCCGATACCTAAATCGAAGCCGTCCATCACGATATACATCAGCGTGGCGAATACGATGATCACAAACCAGATAATGGAAAGATCAATACCCATTACGGTTTCTCCTTAGTGACAACTTCAGGGCTGATGGCAGAAAGCGGACGCGCCGGGCGGCCATCGTGTTCAGTGGCATACGTTTCGTGCTCCTGTGGGCCTTTTTTGATCAGGCGAACCATATAGCTGTAACCGACGCCAAACACCGACGTATAGACCACGATAAAGGCCAGCAGGCTCACGCTCATGTGCAGATCCCCGTGGGCAGAAACCGCATCAGACGTGCGTTGCAGACCGTAAACCACCCACGGCTGACGCCCGACTTCGGTCGTTACCCAACCAGCCAGAATAGCGACGAGGCCCGATGGTCCCATCAGTAAGGCAAACCACAGGAACGGGCGTGAGGTATATACACGCTGCTTATAGCGCAGCCACACGGCCACCACGCCGAGCAGCAACATCAACATTCCCAGCCCTGCCATAATGCGAAACGACCAGAACACAATCGTCGAGTTGGGACGATCCTCTTTCGGGAAATCCTTCAGTGCCGGAACCTGTTTATCCAGGCTGTGCGTCAGGATCAGGCTGCCAAGTGCCGGGATTTCGAGCCCATAGCGGGTGCGTTCCTGTTCCATATCCGGCCAGCCAAACAGCAATAATGGCGTCGGTTCACCCGGCGGGTTTTCCCAGTGTCCCTCAATGGCCGCAATTTTGGCGGGCTGATGTTTTAACGTATTCAGGCCATGCATATCTCCGACCATAGCCTGAATCGGCGCGACGATCAGCGTCATCCACAGCGCCATCGAAAACATCTGGCGGATGGCAGGCGTATTGTTGCCGCGCAATAAGTGCCAGGCCGCCGATGCGCCGACGAAGAGAGCGCTGCTCAGGAAAGCCGCAATGGACATATGGAACAGACGATAAGGGAAGGAGGGGTTAAACACCACCGCGAACCAGTCGACCGGCACGACCACGCCGTTGACGATTTCATAGCCCTGTGGCGTCTGCATCCAGCTGTTCGACGCCAGTATCCAGAACGTGGAAATAATCGTCCCCAGCGCGACCATGCAGGTGGAAAAGAAGTGCAGGCCTGGCCCGACTTTATTCCAGCCAAACAGCATCACGCCGAGGAAACCCGCCTCAAGGAAGAAGGCGGTGAGCACCTCGTAGGTCAGCAGTGGGCCAGTAATGCTGCCCGCGAATTGCGAAAATCCGCTCCAGTTGGTCCCAAATTGATAGGCCATCACCAGCCCGGAGACCACGCCCATCCCGAAGTTAACGGCGAATATTTTGGACCAGAAATGGTATAGCGAGCGCCAGACCGGGTTTTTGGTCTTCAGCCAAAGCCCTTCGAGCACGGCCAGATAGCTGGCGAGACCGATGGTGATCGCCGGAAAAATAATGTGGAAGGATACGGTAAATGCGAACTGTATCCGTGCCAGGTGAAAAGCATCTAAACCAAACATGCACAGCCTCAATGTCAATCGGTGTGGTGTTATGGTATAGGGCGCTAAATGGAACTATCAGACGCAGAAAAGGGATTTTTATGTATAACAGTTTGAAAAAGTGGCGGGCTTTAATCATCTGATATAGTGAACAGGTAAACGCAGCTGACTGATAATCCGGATAAAAGTTCAGGGCATAAAAATTTTCTTTTTATCACTTTTCTTCATTAAAAGGGCTTGCGTTGTTCTCTCCGCCATGCGTTAATGCTTCATCGGTTTGATAGCCAAAAAATATCTGACGTCGTCTCAAAGCATTTCTCATCACGTTGTGCCTCTCCGCAGCCTCTTGGGTCTTCTCTTTACACTCTGATTAGTTTTGTCTCAGACCACTATCGCCTTGAATGGCCCCAATTAGCTTATTTACGTTTCTACGTTTACTGGAGAATCATATGATTTCTTATATCCATTTTCGCTGCCCATGCTGTCATGGCTCGCAATACCGCACCTCTATCTTTGATGTGTCCGAAAAAAATCCACACGGTGCGAAGTGCATTTTCTGCAAATCGTCCATGATGACCCTTGACCACCTGGCGGCCTCGTCTTTCCCGGAGCAAGCTCAGTACAGTCATCGCCCGTCATAACACCGCGTTTACCATAACAGTTTTTTAAAACTGCCAATTTTCTCCTGCTGATATACACTGGTGTGAAGCAAGGAGAGAACGATGAAAAAATACCAGCGCCTGGCGCAGCAAATCATTTCGCAAATCGAACTTGGCGTGTGGTTGCCGGGAGATAAGCTACCGTCGTTGCGTGAGCAAGTTGCCAGCAGCGGCATGAGTTTCATGACTGTCGGTCATGCGTATCAAACGCTGGAAAGTCAGGGGCGAATCGTTGCTCGCCCACAATCGGGTTACTACGTTGCTCCGCGCCCGGTTAAGCAGCAGCCTGCGCCACCCGCGCAGGTGATGCGCGACGAAATGGTCGATATCAATACCTATATTTTTGATGTCCTGCAGGCCAGCCGCGACCCCTCTGTTTTACCCTTTGCTTCTGCTTTTCCTGATCCCAGACTCTTTCCGCTTCAGCAACTCAATCGATCACTTGCCAATGTCAGCAAAACAGCGACCGCCATGAGCGTGATTGAAAACCTGCCGCCCGGTAACGTCGATCTCCGCCACGCCATCGCCCGCCGCTATGCCCAGCAGGGGATGAATATTTCGCCGGAGGAGATCGTGATCACCGCCGGTGCGCTGGAAGCGCTCAACCTGAGTTTGCAAGCTGTGACTGAGCCAGGCGATTGGGTGATCGTCGAAAACCCCTGTTTCTACGGCGCACTTCAGGCGCTGGAAAGACTGAAACTTAAAGCGCTGTCGATCGCCACCGACGTGCGCGAGGGGATCGATCTCGATGCGCTTGAACAGGCGTTAAACGACTATCCGGTGAAAGCCTGCTGGTTGATGACCAACAGCCAGAACCCTCTCGGATTTACCCTCAGCGCTGAGAAAAAGGCGCATCTGGTTGCATTGCTGACCAGGCATAACGTTACGTTGATTGAAGATGACGTATACAGCGAGCTCTATTTTGGTCGCGAAAAACCGCTGCCAGCGAAAGCCTGGGACAGCCAGGACATGACGCTGCACTGCTCGTCATTCTCGAAATGCCTGGTTGCCGGATTCCGTATCGGCTGGGTCGCTGCGGGCAAACATGCGCGTCGTATTCAGCAGCTACAGTTGATGAGCACACTCTCGACCAGCTCCCCGATGCAACTCGCGCTGGTGGATTATCTCGCCACTAAACGCTACGACGCTCATCTTCGCCGTCTGCGCCGCACGCTCGCCGAGCGCAAACAGCAGGCGTGGCAATCGCTGATGCGCCATTTACCGGCGGAAGTCAAAATTCACCACAACGACAGCGGCTATTTTTTATGGCTGGAGCTGCCTGCGCCGTTAGACGCAGGAAAGCTCTCTGAGCAGGCGCTGGTGCACCACATCAGCATTGCACCGGGCAAAATGTTCTCTACCTCAGATGTCTGGACGCCGTTCTTTCGCTTTAATACTTCCTGGGCGTGGGGCGAGCGCGAAGAGCAGGCTGTTATCCAGTTAGCTAAATTAATTAGCGCGATGCTGAAATAAGCCGAAAGGCTTATTTTTCACAGGCGTAATAACCCCGCATAAATAAACAATCCTTATCCTATGACAGCCGTCGGGTTTATTTCCGGAGGTCTGTCATAGGAAATCTGCATACCGCCGCTCGCCGCTAACTCCTTGTCTATAATCCAGTTAACAGGGAATGCGCCCTCTGTCACAACCTGATGAAATTTCCCAAAGCCGCAGGGTGCGGCGCATTTGCGCAGTCTACGTTTATTAAGGGAGATATTTTTACGGCATGGCTGCCGCCAAATTTCATTGCGACAGGAGTAAATCAAATGAGCAAAAAATTTGCCCGCAGCAGCCTGTGTGCGCTCGGCATGACGATCATGACCGTGCAAGCCGCTGAGCCGCCGAAAGAGGTCGGGAAAGGCGAGGGACGACTGGATATCATCGCCTGGCCGGGATACATCGAGCGCGGCCAGACGGATAAAAATTACGACTGGGTGACGCAGTTTGAAAAAGAGACCGGCTGCGCGGTGAATGTCAAAACGGCGGCGACCTCCGATGAGATGGTCAGCCTGATGGCGAAAGGCGGATATGATCTGGTCACCGCGTCGGGGGATGCCTCTTTACGTTTGATTATGGGCAAACGTGTTCAGCCCATTAATCCGGATCTGATTCCCAACTGGAAAACCATTGATTCGCGCATCGTGAAAGGCGAATGGTTTAACGTTGGCGGGAAAGTGTATGGTACACCGTATCAGTGGGGGCCGAACTTACTGATGTACAACACCAAAACCTTCCCGACACCGCCGGACAGCTGGGCCGTGGTCTTTAAAGAGCAAAATCTCCCGGACGGCAAAACCAACAAAGGCCGCGTTCAGGCTTACGATGGCCCAATCTATATTGCTGATGCGGCGCTGTTCGTCAAAGCAACCCAGCCGCAGCTGGGCATTACTGACCCATACCAGCTCACCGAAGCACAATACTCAGCCGTACTGAAAGTGCTGCGCGATCAACACGCGCTTATTCACCGTTACTGGCACGATACCACTGTCCAGATGAGCGACTTCAAAAATGAAGGCGTGGTGGCATCGAGCGCTTGGCCATATCAGGCCAACGCCCTGAAAGGGGAAAATCAACCTATCGCGACCGTCTTCCCGAAAGAGGGGGTGACGGGCTGGGCAGATACCACCATGTTGCACGCCGAGGCCAAACACCCGATGTGCGCCTATAAGTGGATGAACTGGTCGCTGACACCAAAAGTGCAGGGTGATCTGGCGGCGTGGTTTGGCTCTCTGCCGGTGGTTGCAGAAGGTTGTAAAGCCAGCACATTACTTGGTGACAAAGGTTGTGAAACCAACGGTTACAACGAGTTCGACAAAATCCTGTTCTGGAAAACCCCAATTGCCGAAGGCGGTAAATATGTTCCGTACAGCCGCTGGACGCAGGATTACATCGCCATCATGGGCGGCCGTTAATCGCCAGGGAGCAGAACATGACGTACGCAGTAGAATTTAACGACGTGTCCCGTCTGTACGGCGACGTGCGGGCGGTGGATGGTGTCACCATCGGCATTCGCGACGGCGAGTTTTTCTCTATGCTGGGGCCTTCGGGTTCCGGCAAAACCACCTGCCTGCGCCTGATTGCCGGGTTTGAACAACTGAGCGGCGGGGCGATTAAAATCTTTGGCAAAGAAGCCAGCGAGCTTCCACCGTGGGAACGCGATGTAAACACCGTGTTCCAGGATTACGCCCTGTTCCCGCATATGTCGATAATCGAAAACGTCGCCTACGGGCTGATGGTGAAAGGGGTCGATAAAAAGAAACGCCAATCGATGGCGCGCGATGCGCTGGAAAAGGTGGGATTAGGTTTCGCGGAAAAGCGTAAGCCATCGCAGCTTTCCGGTGGCCAGCGCCAGCGCGTCGCCATCGCCCGTGCGCTGGTCAACGAACCGCGCGTTCTGCTGCTGGATGAACCTCTCGGTGCGCTGGATCTAAAGCTGCGCGAGCAGATGCAGTTTGAGCTGAAAAAGCTTCAACAGGAGCTGGGGATTACCTTTATTTTCGTCACTCACGATCAGGGCGAGGCGCTGTCGATGTCCGATCGCGTAGCCGTGTTCAACAACGGGCGCATTGAGCAGGTCGATACCCCTCGCGAGTTGTATATGCGCCCGCGTACGCCGTTTGTCGCCAGTTTTGTCGGCACTTCAAACGTGTTTGATGCCGCCGTTGCCCGACAGGTGTGTGGTATGGAGGGCATCTATTCGCTCCGTCCAGAACATATTCGCCTCAATGAGAGCGGAGACGTTCAGGTTCAGGGAGTGGTGCAGGCGGTGCAGTATCAGGGCGCGGCAACACGGTTTGAACTGCGCCTCGCCGATGGTGCAAAATTGCTGGTCAGCCAGGCCAATCTGAGCGGGGCACATATCCCAGCGGACGTTGCTCCTGGACAGCAGGTGCTGGCCTCCTGGTCGCGTGAGGCGATGGTGCCCCTGCATGAGGAAAGGTGAGATGGATATGAGCGTTTCTCCTGCCTCCTCATCCCGTGGCCCGGTCAGCCGGGTCACCACGCTACTCTGGCGCAAACCGTCGCTCGGGCTATTTTTGCTGCTGCTTGGCCCGCTGATGTGGTTCGGGATTGTCTATCTTGGCTCGCTGCTGACCCTGCTGTGGCAAGGTTTTTACACCTTCGACGACTTCACCATGTCGGTGACGCCGGACCTGACTTTCGCGAACATCCTGGCTCTTTTTAACCCCGCCAATTACGACATTATCCTGCGCACCTTACTCATGGCGATTGCGGTCACGATTGCCAGCGCCATCCTGGCCTTTCCGATGGCGTGGTATATGGCGCGTTACACCAGCGGTAAATGGAAAGCGTTTTTCTATATCGCGGTGATGCTCCCGATGTGGGCGAGCTATATCGTTAAGGCTTACGCGTGGACGTTACTGCTGGCAAAAGATGGCGTTGCACAATGGTTTCTGGGTTATATGGGGCTGGAGCCGCTGCTGATGTCGGTGCTGACGCTGCCTGCCATTGGCGGCAATACGCTGTCGACATCCGGGCTGGGGCGCTTCCTGGTTTTCGTCTATATCTGGCTGCCGTTTATGATCCTGCCGGTGCAGGCCGCGCTTGAGCGTCTGCCACCGTCGCTGTTACAAGCCTCCGCTGACCTCGGTGCGCGTCCTCGTCAGACTTTCCGCTATGTGGTGCTGCCGCTAGCCATTCCCGGTATTGCCGCCGGATCGATATTTACCTTCTCACTGACGCTGGGCGATTTCATTGTGCCGCAGCTGGTTGGCCCGCCGGGGTATTACATCGGCAACATGGTTTATGCCCAACAGGGTGCGATAGGCAACATGCCAATGGCGGCGGCATTCACATTAGTGCCGATTGTTCTTATATCCCTCTATCTGGCGTTCGTGAAACGTCTGGGAGCCTTCGATGCACTCTGAACGCGCTCCCTGGTTCCTGAAAGTGGCGGCCTGGGGCGGGGTCATTTTCCTGCACTTCCCGCTGCTGATTATTGCCATCTATGCTTTTAATACGGAGGACGCGGCATTCAGCTTTCCGCCGAAGGGGTTCACGCTGAAGTGGTTTAGCGTGGCGGCGTCGCGCAGCGATATCATTGACTCGGTGACGTTGTCACTTCAAATTGCATCGCTTTCGACCGCCATCGCTCTGGTACTGGGGACGCTTGCGGCAGCCGCGCTGTGGCGCAGTGAGTTCTTCGGCAAAAACGCTATCTCGCTGCTACTTCTGCTGCCGATTGCGCTGCCGGGGATCATCACCGGGCTGGCGCTATTGACGGCATTTAAAACCATCAATCTGGAGCCGGGCTTTTTCACTATCGTCACCGGTCACGCCACGTTCTGCGTGGTGGTGGTGTTTAACAACGTCATCGCACGCTTTCGCCGAACCTCGTGGAGCCTGGTGGAAGCATCGATGGATTTAGGCGCAGACGGCTGGCAAACCTTCCGCTACGTGGTGTTGCCGAATTTAAGTTCTGCACTGCTGGCGGGGGGAATGCTGGCGTTTGCGCTGTCGTTCGATGAAATCATCGTCACGACATTTACAGCGGGACACGAACGCACGTTGCCGCTGTGGTTGCTCAATCAGCTCGGACGCCCGCGCGATGTGCCCGTTACCAACGTGGTCGCGCTGCTGGTGATGCTGGTGACAACCATTCCAATTCTGGGCGCCTGGTGGCTAACCCGCGACAACGAAAACGTGGTCGAAAGCGGGAAATAACTTTGATTTCAACAGGACAATGCTATGCAAAATCAACTGCTGATTAATGGTGAACTGGTCACCGGCGAAGGGGAAAAACAGCCGGTATACAATCCTGCAACGGGGGAAGTGCTACTGGAGATCGCTGAGGCGTCTGCCGCTCAGGTCGATGCCGCAGTACGGTCCGCCGATCGTGCATTTTCCGAGTGGGGCCGCACGACGCCGAAAGCGCGTTCTGAGTGCTTACTGAAACTCGCTGATGTTATCGAGGAACATGCTGAAATCTTTGCGCGACTCGAATCACAAAACTGCGGCAAGCCGCTGCACTGCGTTATCAACGACGAAATCCCTGCGGTGGTGGATGTTTTCCGCTTCTTCGCCGGGGCGGCGCGTACCTTAAATGGCCTTGCTGCGGGCGAGTATCTTGACGGCCACACTTCGATGATTCGCCGCGACCCGGTCGGCGTGGTGGCCTCCATCGCGCCGTGGAACTATCCGTTGATGATGGCAGCCTGGAAGCTGGCTCCCGCACTGGCCGCCGGGAACTGCGTGGTGATTAAACCTTCTGAAATCACCCCGCTGACTGCACTAAAGCTGGGCGAGCTGGCAAAAGATATCTTCCCGGCTGGCGTCCTTAACGTCCTCTTCGGACGCGGAAAAACCGTTGGCGACCCACTGACCGGACACGAAAAAGTACGTATGGTATCGCTGACCGGATCGATCGCCACCGGCGAGCACATTATCGGCCACACGGCCTCGTCGATTAAACGCACGCATATGGAACTGGGCGGCAAAGCACCGGTTATTGTTTTTGACGACGCCGATCTCGACGCGGTAGTGGAAGGAGTGCGCACCTTTGGTTTCTACAATGCAGGCCAGGACTGTACTGCAGCCTGCCGGATTTATGCGCAAAAAGGGATCTACAACGCGCTTGTCGAAAAACTCGGCGCGGCGGTAGCGACGCTGAAAACCGGCGCACCGGATGATGAATCCACCGAGCTTGGGCCGCTCAGTTCCGCCGCGCATCTGGCGCGAGTTTGTCAGGCTGTGGATGCCGCCAAAGCGCTCGGTCATGTGAAAGTGGTGACCGGGGGCAATAAAGTGGACGGGGCAGGTTATTACTTCCAGCCCACTTTGCTGGCCGGCGCAAAACAGGAAGATGCCATCGTCCAGCGAGAAGTGTTCGGTCCGGTGGTGAGTATGACGGAATTTGACGACGAAGAGCAGGTTCTGGCCTGGGCGAATGACTCGCAATACGGCCTGGCCTCATCGGTCTGGACCAAAGACGTGGGTCGCGCTCATCGCATGAGTGCACAGTTGCAATACGGCTGCACCTGGGTGAATACCCATTTCATGCTGGTCAGCGAAATGCCGCACGGCGGAATGAAACTCTCTGGTTACGGCAAGGATATGTCGGTATATGGACTGGAGGATTACACCGTTGTTCGGCATGTGATGATTAAACACTAGTGCCGCCCGGCAAAAAACGCATCAATTCCGTAGGCCGGGTAAGGCGCAGCCGCCACCCGGCTTTTAGTTGGCCCCGCACCAGACTTCGCCCGGTGGCGCTTTGCTTACCGGGCCTACGAAACCCTTCATTTGTAGGCCGGGTAAGGCGAAACCGCCACCCGGCATTTTTCTACCACCCGCACACATCATGCTCATTTTCTGTGTCATACGCGCGCACGGTATTGACCAGATCTTTCACGACATCGGCGGCGACGTCGGGGATTAAAAGCTCCATCGGGGCTTGTGTCTCGTAATCTACCGACACGCCGTTACTGTTGTTCGTCACGGTGACGGTATACGTTGCCTTGCCCATGATTTTACTCCTTATGTGTATTAACGACTCTACCCAGGCCCGCACCTTCCAGGGTTGCCTGTGGATCGGCGAAGAAATCAATACTGAAATACGTATCGTCGGTCAGAAGCTCAATGCGGTGCCATTTTTGCGGCGGCGAAATGCCAAAAGAACCCGCTTCGATAATGAGTTCCAGATCGGGTTCGGTGGCGTCAGCATCCGGGAAGCCAAAGTATTTCACCGCACCTTGCATTACCGACAGGCGGCCATACACGCCCGCTTTGGTGTTGTGGTGAGTGAAAAGGGCCTTCGGTGCAGAATCTTTGTTCCAGAAAGGGGTGGCGCGAGTGTGAACAAAATTTTCAGGAATACGTAGCATGTGGAGTTCCTTATAAGCGTTCAGCTGTTCAAAGAGATTTCAAAACTTCAGGTTCAACAAAAAAATCGACGTTGAACACAGTATCGTCGGTCATCGTTTCGATGTGATGCCATTTTTCGGGTGGGAAAACACCGAAATGACCGGCCTCGATGATGAGTTCGCTGTCAGGCTCTGGCGTGAATTCGTCGGCATAGCCTAAGTAACGAATCGCCCCCTGGCTCACGGATAAACGGGGATAAACGCCCGGTCGCGTGCCGCGATCAAGATGGCGCTGGAAAATGCCTGCAGGAGCGGTGTCCTTGTTCCAGAAAGGCGTGGAACGGGTATGAATACAACTCGATGGAATGCGTAACATATTTTCTCCCTGTAAAACCTGCCGTTATTACACCACTTTCCTGACAGAACCATTGTGCAAAATGTGCATTTAAGATGCAACTTTAAAGGAGTAGTAAAAGAGGTAGAAAAGGCAGGGGGGTTAGCACGGAAAAAATACTCAAATGTTATTAACCCTGTGATTTTAGTGGTTAATGTGTAACATTAAAACTTGATCTGTATCAACATATGACGCATATTGCGCGCGGTTATTTTATCGATCGAGTGCACAAAATGACGCTGTATCAAAAAATGCTGGTGTTTTACGCAGTCATGGCCGCGATTTGCGCCCTGATAACCTGGTTCCTGTCGAAAGACCGCAAGCGCATTCGTTTTCTGAGCGCATTTCTGGTGGGTTCCACGTGGCCGATGAGCTTCCCTGTCGCGCTGTTGATCTCGCTTTTCTGAAGCTCGCTTCCAGTTTTTAAAGACAAAATAGCATTCTGCTGCGCGTGACTGTATAAATACACAGTGCATCGTCAAAGGAGTGCTTATGAACAGTTTTTACTCGCAGCAGGCTGGCTGCACCGTCCGCTGGCAGGACCTCCCCGGTTCCGGCGACCCCGTGTTGTTTATTCACGGCCTCGGCTGCGCCTCTTCCTATGAATATCCCCGCGTCGTTAGCGATCCGCAGTTCGGTGCGCGTCGGGCCATTCTTATCGATCTTCCCGGCAGTGGCTACAGCGACAAACCTGAGCATTTTAGCTATCGCACATGCGATCAGGCGAAGGTTATTGTTGAACTCCTCAATCATATCGAGCTCAAGGCTTTCTGGCTCTACGGCCACAGTATGGGCGGCAGCATCGCCATCGAAACCGCGACGTTAGTTCAGGAGCGTCTTCGCGGGCTGATTGTCGCCGAACCCAATTTCCATGCTGGGGGTGGGATGTTCAGCCGCGGGATTGCCGCCCAGGATGAAACCGCTTTTATCGAGAGCGGATACGCCGCGATGTTGGCTGCTGAAACCTCGCCGTGGGCGGGGTGCCTGCGCAGTAATGCGCCTTATGCCGTCTGGCGCGGGGCTGCGTCGTTGGTCGCAGGCGTTCAGCCAGACTGGGCCGCACAATTTCTGGCGCTGAAATGCCCGGTGACGTTGCTGTTCGGCGAGATGTCGCTCCCTGATCCAGAGGCGGAAGAGATAAAGCAACGAGGCGTGAAGACGATCGTTATCCCCAGGGCGGGGCATTCGATGTCGTGGGAAAACCCTTCGGCGCTGGCGGGTGCGATCTCGGGCTGTCTCTTCGCAGGATAACAGCCCGCACATTCGCGGGCTGTCAAAGTGACTAGCGCAGAATTGTTTGTAACGCCTGACGTGCTGCTGGCTGAATATCGTGTGGATGCTGAAAACCCATGTTCTCAATCGCGCGAGTGTAAAGCGCAACCAGCCAGTCGTAAACATAGACGGTGGCGGCATGCACCGGTTGCTCACCCAGGCGGGTCAGTCTCGGCGTTGTGCTGCTGACCACTGGCGTCACGAAAATGGCCTGTCCTTTGCGCACGCGGCTTGCCGGACGCGAGGCTACCGGTGTTTCGGCGTAACCCAGCCAGCCGATGAAGTTACCGATGGCAGCATGTAACTGCGCTGCACTGCTTTTATCGGCTTCTACAATGCGCTGCAATTGTTGCGGGAGATTCAGGCGATAGCTGCTGATTGCCAGCGCATCGGCAATCTGTGGCAGCACGGAGATGTCCAGCCCCAGCCGGTGGGCTGTCGCTTCATTCCGGCTCCACTGGCGCAGATGATTGAGCCAGACGCGATGCGCCAGACGCGCTTTGTCTTTGGTCTGGAAGAGCTCATGGCCTTCACTGGTATTATCGGCAAAAAGGTCGATAACGTCGGTGAACAGGCCATTAACCTGCTCTTCGCGCGGTTGTTGGACGGCGAGCAGCGTTTCGAAGGCTTTCAGTGGAGGCAACAGTCCTTCCAGCAGTTCGCCGTGACGAGCAGCGCTGGATTGAAGTGAACGCACCATCGCTTCGGCCTGAGTGCGTTGTGTTCCTGGCTCGACGGCGATCGGTGCCAGATAGCTTTGCATCAGGGCGTGAAGCTCTCGCTGTTGCGCGGTTTTTAAGGCCAGCAGGCGAGACTGTCGCTGCGTGGAAAGCGTCGCCTGAGACAGCCACTCCACCACGCGCTGCATGCTGTGCGTGTCCAGCGCCTGCAAGGTTCCCCAGCGCTGGCCGGGCTTGCCAAGCAGGTGCTGCACGGCCTCGTCCAGATTTTGCTTAGTGTGGAAACGCGCGTCGTGAGGAGTAATCGCCCATACCAGGCCTGGCAACGCTGACTCTTCCGCCGTTTGGGTCTCTTTCACCCAGTTCAGCAAGGTTTTGGCGGTTTTTGCCGTCTGCTCGTGTCGAGCGGTCGCATTGCAGATAACCAGCACATCGGGCTGCATCTGCTGGCGATAATGTTCGAGCAGCCACGTGCATTTCGCTTCTGCCAGAGGTGACAAATTCGCATCAGATGGCGCAGGGATATCAATAATATCGACGCTGTCGAGCACACCATTTTCAGCAGGCAAAACCAGCTCGCGAGTCAGAAATGCCAACACGTCGACGGGAATACTGATGGCATTCAGCATCTCACCGTCGTTCAGCGGGTGAAGTACCGCTTCTTGGGCATCAGGAGCGGTAAATTCCGCGCGGGTCAGGAATCCTTCGCTCGGTAGGCCGAAATTATCGACCAGCAAGCTCAGCGGTGCCGCCAGTTCACGGGCGTGACTGGTCTGATGCAGCACGTGCGCCAGTTTCAGCCACTGCTGGGTAATTTCCTGCTGCTCACCCCACAATAGCGACCAGACGCTGGCTCGGGTGCTTAAATCCAGCGAAGGAATCAGTTGAGCGAACTGGTGCCAAAGCACATCGTCCATCTGTTGTTCAAAACCTGGCACGGCGCTGCGCCAGTAGCGGCCAATGGTCGCCACTTCCTGTGCGGTGATCCCCGGAACGGCCTGCGGCTGTCGCAGTGCGCGCCACTTTTCAACACGCGCTTCGATGACTGATTTTTCCACCGGGCGAATCAGCGTGTGGAGCGTGGTTCGGGCGATAAACAGCTGGACCAACTCGGCCTCTGTTACCAGGCTCAGGCGCAGAGGGAAAGCATCATCGCTGACATCACTCGCACGCGGCGTAAAACGTACCGCCATGTTGGTCAGGGCATGACCGGGGTTGATATGTGAAAAATAGTCAAAAGTACGCTGGCCGGGAGACACATCCAGACGACTATTTCCGCTGCCGCACAATGACGCCAGCAGATGCGCCTTGGCTGCCTGGGAGTGGCCGTAAAGACCAATGCTGCTACGGCCTGAAAGGGCACGGTCTATGGCCTGTCCCCGCGCCTGTGCACAGGTCAGCTGGGCCAGCAGGGCGTCGGCATCGTTATCCAGCATTGGGGCGTGCAGACGCGTTTCATTGATCCACTCGATCAGGGCCTGAGTGGTGGCAGTCATCGCTGTCATTTGAGATATACACTCCCGCTGTCGATCCAGTAATGGCTTCCGCTGTGACGGCGATCGGCCAGGGTATTCAGTTTAAATGTTAAGCCGTCAGGCGGAACTGGCGTTCCGTCCTGGAGCCAGGCGTCGCTCAGTTCAAACGACTCTGGCCCTTCATGTTTTGTGCCGCCGCGCAGCTGTAAACGCACGTTCAACACACCGTCACCGGCGATGGATTTTGCCAGTTCTGCGGAGTTGATGCTCAGGGTATAGAGCGGAGTTGCCGGCCAGCGGGTGTTTGCCAGCTGACGGAAGCCCAGCGTGACGTTACCGCGCAGCGGGAAGTGCAGTTTTGCATCCAGTTTTGCGCCCGGTTTATCGAGGTCGATGTCCTGATACCAGACGTTCTCTTCGCGCAGCGTGTTGACCGTATTGTCGAGCACGCCCAGATAACGCACGGTTGAATAAGCACCAATATCGGCGGCTTTAAAATTAAAGCGCGGCAAACGGAGATCCAGCGCAAGGCTGCACAGCATCGCGCCAACGGCGGCGGTAGATTTTGGATTACCGATGCGGCCCTGCTGGCTAAACGGATACCATTCGTGCACGCGATATTTATCCAGCCAGACGATACGGTTGACGGGCACTGGTTGCAGGTGGCGAATCAGCGCCTGCACGCCAGGCAGGCAGCCCGGACGCCCGGTGATCAGCAAAATGTCGCAGGCATAATGCGAAATGACTTCACAAACGGCGTGCAGCGGGGCGGCCAGCGTAAACTGGCCTGTCAGCATTGCGTCCTGCATTTCGTGGAAGTTTACATGCAGCGGTACTGCAAACAGGTCGAACGGGGCGGAACCGGCCGGCAGTGCATGGTCGACCGCCTGCTGCAAATAGTTCATCACATTGCGGGTCGGCTGCTGTTTGAGCAGATCGCCGAAGGTGGCGTGCAATCCAGCCAGCGGATCGTCGATATCGCTGTTTTCCCATGCCGCCAGAATGGCGTGGCCTATTGGCATAAACAGCTGCAGAGCCGTCTGCTGTCGCAGGACTGCCTGGGTATCAATGCGCCCGGAATCACCAAACAGAGACGCCATCAGCAGTGAGGCGTCGGCGATACCGGATTTTTGCAGCTGTGTTTGCAAAGCTGGCAAAACGTAGCGCTGGATAACGTCCAACAGCGTATCGTCTCCTGCGACTTTAAAACCTTCGCGGAACAGCAGCTGTGGTGTGATTTTGACGTTATTCCCCGAACCATCATCCAGTTGATAATGGGTGATCGCCATATCGGTCGTGCCGCCGCCAATATCAATCGAGGCCACGCGCAGTGAGCGTCTAGGCTGGGCGCCGGGTTCGACTTCGCGATCGGGGCGGGCGAGGGAGGCGAAAAACGCTTCCGTCTGGCCGCCGAAGTGGGAAATGGCTTCGTTATACAGCCACACCAGCTGACCGCAGCTGGCTTCGTCCCATTCCATCTGGATAGTCGGGACCGGGATCACGCTCTTATCCTGCTGTTTACGGCTGGCAAAATCCTCGTCCTGCGGGTGCCAGCCCATCGCTTTCCAGACGATGGCGATAGCTTCAAACATCCGGCGGCGGAAAATCTCGCGCTCCTGTTTAGGCATCGCCGAGGGCAGGGTCAGGATCAGAGTACGCAGCTGACGCGGTGAAGCCGGGAAGCCTAAACGCAGACGCGTGGCGACGCTGTTAATCTGGCCCAGCGCCTGTGCGAGTAGTTCGCACAGCATGTGAGTCATCAGCGTGCTGCGACTGTACTGCGGTGAGAAGACCGGCAGACGCTCATCCTGTGGCAGGGTGAACAGCGGCTGGCCGTCATCATTCATCAGATTCATCAGCGGGAAAGCCGTCGCCAGCGGTTCGCGCTGGGTTTTGGCGTTCATCTGGCTAAATCGCCAGTCCTGAACTGTCGGGGTTTCGTCCCACAGATAGCGACGCGGGCTGGAGATCCCGCTGTTACCTTCGGTGCCGAGGCGCTGCATTGCTAGTTTGCGTGCTTCATCGCCCACGCGAACGATAGATGGCCAGACAAAGGCATCTTCGCGTCCACTTTCGACAGAGAAGTGTTGTTTGCCAAAGCGGGCTTCAGAGAATTCCAGGCGGCTGGTAAACAGCGGTTCGTTCAGGAACTGCGGTTCGCTTAAGGAGCGTACCTGCAGTTCTGCGGTCTGGCGCAGGCCGTCGTTGGCATCGCCATGATCTTCAATGATCACGCCGCAAGTGTGGGTGTTGCCGACATCCAGAATCAGATCGACTGGAATCGCCGGGGTACTCAGGGTATGGGTAACAAATTTGACTTCCGGGACGGTGATCTGCTCGCCAAGCATGGTCATCAGATTGAGCCAGTGCGCCTGGTATTCAAACCCGCGCAGCGCCTGATGCAGGTCGCGCTCGGAGCGGTTTTCCACGCCGGTAGCGTAGCCCGTAAAGGCTTCGCGCAGCCAGCCATCAATCCAGGTCTGATCGAGGAAACTCAGCACTTCATCGTCGCGCCAGGCCAGCGCAAAACGGGTGCCGTTGAGGATGTCATTTTCGACCGGCGACAGGCCCGGTGTGGCGTGATCGGCAATCTGGCTGTCGAGCGCAAAGGTTACACGATGGGTATTGCCTGCGCTGTCCGGCGTCTCAAGCTTGCGTACCTGCGCCCGCGCCCAGTTATCCGGGCCGTCGACGAAGGTACGTGGAGGATTAAAGCGTAAAAAAGGAATGGGGAACCAGACGCCATCCAGCACCGCCAGAGACTGATGCAAGGTGTAGGTACTTTCTGGTTTCACCACTTCAGGCTGCCCGCCGCGACCCGCGGGTAAGGTATAGCGGCTGTTCACCAGATCATAATTGAGGCGCAGCAACGGGCCATTGGCGGTTTTACGTACGAAACGGCCCAGACTTGCCGAATCCTGTGGCGTCAGGCCAAAATCAAGAAACTGTACGCCGCTGTTCGCAATCAGCGTCACGCTTTGTTTGTAGTCGCAAAGATTAACCAGCATAGGATCAGGCACCTGCTTTCTTGAACGTCAGCGGAACGACGGTTTTGGCATCATAACGGGCAGTGCATTCGGCCACGTCGTTAGTCCCGGCTTTACAGGCGATCTCCGGCATCGGGTAGCGCGAACCATCAGTGCAGCGAGCATTGCCGCGGCTCTTAATCATCAGTTCGCCGTTGCTGTGCAGCCCGGAGAAGATGTCGCTTCGACAAACCACATTGTCACCGTGAACCACTCTGGCAATACCTTTGTTGTTCTGAATTTGGTAACGCAGTGAGGGTGGTTTTCCGGTAATCGGATCTTTCACGTCCAGCATCGCGCGCCAGGTGCCGTTGAGGAACTTGGTCGAACCGGTTTTCACCTGAACTGCGTCCATGACCATCGCATCTTTAGGTATGGCGGTGATGACAACGGCTTGCTCCACAGGTGCGGGCGCGGGTTCTGCTGCTTTTACTGGCAGGACTTCGGCTTGATGCAGCGGTAAATTCATCGTCATTTCCACTGCCGGTTTCACCGGTTTCGGTGCAATGGCTAATGGTGCAGGGGCTGACACTGGGGTCGGTTCTGCGGAAGGGGCCTGTTTCGGCCACAGCAGCGGCGCGGCAACAGCGGCGATAATCACGGCGGCTACAGGCAGGGACCAGAGCGGAACGCGGCGCTTCTTGCCGATAACGGCAGGCGCCGGTTCAACAGGCGTTGCCACTTCGGGCATTCGCACAGTGGCAGGCTCAGCCGAATACAAATCGTCCTCGGTTACCCGCACGACAGGCGGTGGCGCGACGAGCGGCGCGTCGGCTTGTTCAAAAACAATCGTCGGGGCGGGCTCTTCTGGCTCAGGTTCTTCTACCGGCGCAGGCATCGGTTCTGGTTTGAGCGATTCGCGCAGGCAATCCAGAACATCCTCGCGCGCATTTTCGTTGAGGTTCACAAACCCCCAGAACGTAATGACGGGCTTGCCGTCGACGAGGAACAGGAAATTTTCACCAGGGAACTGGAATGCTTTTGAGAGCAGGGAACCAAACAGCTGCTGAGCAGTTTTGGGTGACTGAAGGCTCTTTTTACTCAGCGACTCGACGCTGGAAAGGGTATTTTCCAGATAGCGCAAGGCGCGAAAACGTGCGTCTTCATCGGCTGCATTCCAGTTGAAAACGTCGCCATCTACCGGCGAATACCAGTCAACGCGGTCACCGCCGTCGTTGACCTGCGGGATGGCCAGACAATCGACAATAGCCTGCTGTTTGCGCAGACGAAGTGCTTCTCGGATTTGTAATGCTGATTCAAATACGGCCTGTCCGCCGCCGCCAACGGCCTGAAAATCATCGAGATTACCGCTGCGTAAAAGTGTTTTTGCCACGATTTGGTCCTGTAGACTTCTTCACACCATTACTTTAACGAAATCGAGATACAAGCAAACGGACGAGGAGACGCTAAAAGCGGCGATTTCTTACGGCATAGAACGTGGCGGTAGTGCTTGACGACGTAGCTGACTTAAGGCAAATCAACCGGCGAGGGCTGTTTGTTAAACCAGCGAAATACGCTGCTTTAGAATAACCTGATAGTGTTTCGTTATTTGCCACTCGCTCAGGGCTGTGCTGTTATTAACCTTCTATATAATAAAACGAAAAGGCTTATAACCATGTCCACAGGTAAAAAGACAGGGAAAACGCTGCTCGCGCTGGCGCTGAGCACACTTTTACCGGCAAGCGCCGCTTGGGCGGCAAACACAGATACGATTATTTACTGTTCCGAGGCGTCACCGGAATCGTTCAACCCGCAAATCGCCAGTTCTGGCCCGTCATTCGTTGCCAGTTCTCAGGTGCTTTATAACCGTTTGATCAATTTTGATCCGATCAAGAATACCCCCGTTCCGTCACTGGCGGAGTCGTGGACCATTTCGCCTGACGGCAAAACCTATACATTTACGCTGCGTAAGGGCGTGAAGTTTAATAGCAATAAATTCTTCAAACCGACGCGTGATTTTAACGCTGATGACGTTATCTTCTCGGTGCTGCGCCAGAAAGACCCTAAACATCCGTACCACAACGTTTCGCAGGGCAATTACGAATACTTTAATGACGTCGGTCTGGACAAACTGATTCAGGACGTGAAAAAAGTCGATGATTATCATGTGCAGTTTGTGCTGACCGAGCCGAATGCGGCGTTCCTGGCCGACTGGGGAATGGATTTCGCCTCCATTTTGTCAGCCGAATATGCCGACGTGATGCTTAAAAAAGGCACGCCGGAAAACGTCGACACTTGGCCTATCGGCACCGGTCCGTATGTGTTGCAACAATATAAAGTTGATTCGCAGATCCGCTATCTCGCCAACCCAAATTACTGGGACGGTGCGGTCCCGACTAAACACCTGATTTTCTCTATCACGCCTAACGTCGAAACACGTCTGGCGAAGCTGCAAACCAACGAGTGCCAGATTATTCCTGCGCCTTCGCCGGTGCAGTTTGATGTGATCAAGAACAACAAAGATCTGACGCTGCACTCCGTTGATGCGCTGAACGTCGGCTATCTGGCGTTTAATACGGAGAAAAAACCGTTTGATAACGTGCTGGTGCGTCAGGCGCTGAACTATGCGACTGATAAAACGGCCATTGTGAATGCGGTGTTTATGGGCTCCGGTACGGTCGCTAAATCACCAATTCCGCCAAATATGCTTGGCTATAACAAAGATCTGAAAGATTACAGCTACGACCCGGAAAAAGCGAAAGCGCTGCTGAAGCAGGCTGGGCTGGAGAAGGGCGCAGAAGTGACGCTGTGGTCGATGCCGGTTCAGCGCCCGTATAACCCGAACTCCAAACGCATCGCAGAGATGATCCAGAACGACTGGGCGAAGGTCGGCGTGAAGGCGAAAATTGTCTCTTATGAGTGGGGCGAATATCTGTCCGGCATGCGCAAAGGCGAGCACGACGCCGCGCTGTTTGGCTGGATGTCCGATAACGGCGACCCGGACAACTTCGCCGATGTGCTGTTGGGCTGTAACAGTATCAAGACCGGTTCCAATGCCGCGCGCTGGTGTGACAAAGGGTATAATGACCTCGTACAGAAAGCGAAACTGACCAGTGAACCAGCGAAACGTGCAGAGCTTTACGGTCAGGCGCAGGAGATTTTCTACCAGCAGGCTCCGTGGATTGCGCTGGCGAATGGCAAAACGTTCTACGCCACCCGCAGCAATGTCACGGGTTATAGCGTTAGCCTGATGGGAAGCGATTTCTCAAAAGCGAAGCTGAATTAACATTTCAGTATTTGTAGGGGCAGTGCGGCTTAAAACGCCCGGTGGCGCTGCGCTTACCGGGCCTACAAAACACCGCACAGAACCCGTAGGTCGGGTAAGGCGCAGCCGCCACCCGACAAAAAGACCGCAAAGAACCCGTAGGCCGGGTAAGGCGTAGCCGCCACCCGGCAAACTCAGTTAACAAGGAGTGACAATGTCACATTTAGATGAAGTGATTGCCCGCGTGGATGCGGCGGTGGAAGAGAGTGTTATCACCCATATGAACGAACTGCTGGTCGAGCTCAGCGAAGACACCGAGCTGACCCGCGAAGATCGTTACGCTCAGCAGCAGCGACTGCGCAACACCATCGCCCACCACGGCAAACAGCACAAAGAAGAAGCAGAAGCCCGCCATGAGCACCTGACCCAGGGCGGCTCGATTATTTAAGGTTCAGAACTGGCGTCTCGCCACAAGCCAGGCGCCCACCACCAACAGCACTGCGCCGCAAACTGGGCCAATTAGCGCGCGCAGCGGAATGCCCTGGCTTTTCACGATGTCCATCACCAGTCCACCAATCAACTGGCTGGCGACCAGCACTGCAATAGTGGTCGCCGCGCCGACGTACTGATAGCCGCTAATACTGGCGAAAACAAAGAACGACCCCAGCAGGCCCGGAATCAGCGTCCACCAGCGGATCGTCGATGCCAGCTCGCTAAAGCCCGCCACGCCGTTTTTAATCAGCAAGATACTGACAAACAGCACAATACCAACCAGCGAGTTCAGCAGCATAGCGATTAAAATCGTCGAAGACGATTGAGTGATGCGTACCATCAGCGTGTTTTGCACCACCAGGCCGATCCCGGCTGCCACCAGAAAGACCAGCGTCAGGGACTGATTCATCAGATAGCGTCCGGTTCGTTTCGATCGTCGAGCTGGAGCTGCATAAAGGTCAAATCCAACCAGCGGCCAAATTTGGTCCCCACCTGCGGCATCTGCCCGGTGACGACAAAGCCCAGCGTTTCGTGCAGGTGAACAGAAACCTGATTTTGCGACTCGATACCCGCGACCATCACGTGTTTGCCAATAGCGCGGGCCTCAACGATCAGCTTTTTCATCAGTTCGCGGCCAATGCCTTTACCCTGGTGATCGGGATGAACGTAAACCGAGTGTTCGACGGTATGACGAAAACCGTCAAAGGCGCGCCAGTCGCCAAATGAAGCATAGCCCGTCACCACGCCGTTATCTTCCGTCACTAATACTGGATAGCCCATCAGTGTTCGCGCTTCAAACCAGGCAATGCGGTTATCAGTATCGACGGTGGTGTCGTTCCAGATGGCGGCGGTGTGGAGTACCGCATGGTTGTAAATCTTGCCGATGGCGGCGCAATCTTCTTTGCTGGCGTGACGAATCATCATCGGAACCTCGAAATGTGTTGTTCACTATAGTAGACATTATTCACACAATATTACACAAGCGCGCGGCCATACTGCTACGGCATAAGACATATTTTTTTGTTATGACAACGCCATTGAAATCGGGTCTATACACTATAGTATGACGATATGAACACTATGCCAGACGATATGAATCAACGGATTAGCGCGCGTATTCGGGTAGAACGCGAGTCGCGCGGCTGGTCTCTGAGCGAGCTTGCTGAACGGGCAGGCGTCTCGCGCGCCATGATCCACAAAATTGAACGCAGCGAAAGTAGCCCAACCGCCACACTTCTTGCACGGCTTTCGGGTGCGTTTGGCATCAGCATGTCCACGCTGATTGCGCGCGCTGAGATGCAGGAGGGTAAATTGCTACGATTGGCTAATCAGCCAGTGTGGCGCGATCCGCAAAGTCACTATCTGCGTCGCCACGTTTCTCCCCGCACTGATTTGCCGATTGACCTGGTTCAGGTTGAGCTTCCTGGTGGCAGTGATGTGCCGATGCCTGCTTCGTCCTATGCCCTGGCGCGCCAGCTTATCTGGCTACAGTCCGGTGAGCTGGTATTCCAGGAGGGCGATACCCGGCATGAAATGCAGGCCGGAGATTGTCTGGAACTGGGGCCGCCGAATGACTGTCGCTTCATCAATGAGACGCAGCAACCCTGCGTCTATCTGGTGGTGCGCCTGAATCAGTCTGGCTCGTAATGATAAGGCAGTTGTCGGCAACAGGCGCTAGTCTCTAAGGACATTTGCGCAACAAAGGAGCTACCCATGAGTCAATCTGCAAAAACAAACCGCCGTCTGGTGCTGGCCTCTCGCCCGCACGGTGCGCCGGTGGCGGACAATTTTCGCCTGGAAGAGCAGCCGGTGCCGACGCCTGCGGACGGGCAACTGCTGCTGCGAACAGTGTGGCTTTCACTTGATCCTTATATGCGTGGCCGCATGAGCGATGCGCCGTCCTATTCACCGCCGGTCGACGTTGGCGCGGTAATGGTGGGCGGCACGGTCAGTCGCGTAGAGCAGTCGAACCATCCGAAATTTAAAGCGGGCGAGTGGGTACTGGGTTATAGCGGCTGGCAGGAGTATGAACTCTCTGACGGCGCGGGCCTCGTCAAGCTGGGCGAAGAGGTTGAAAATCCGTCCTGGGCGCTGGGTGTGCTGGGGATGCCGGGTTTCACCGCGTATATGGGGCTGCTGGATATCGGCCAGCCGAAGGCGGGCGAGACGCTGGTAGTCGCTGCGGCCACCGGGCCAGTCGGGGCAACCGTCGGGCAGATCGGCAAGATTAAAGGCTGTCATGTGGTAGGCATCGCGGGCGGCGCGGAAAAATGTCGTCATGCGGTCGACGTGCTGGGATTTGATCAGTGTCTGGATCACCACGCGGATGATTTTGCCGAACAACTGGCGCAAGCCTGCCCGAAAGGCATCGATGTTTATTACGAAAACGTCGGCGGTAAGGTCTTTGATGCGGTACTCCCGCTTCTCAACACCTCGGCGCGCGTGCCGGTCTGTGGACTGGTGAGCGGATACAACGCCACGTCACTGCCCGACGGGCCAGACCGTTTACCGCTGCTGATGGGGACGTTGCTCAAAAAACGCATCCGTATGCAGGGCTTTATCATCAGCCTTGATTACAGCCATCGCATTCACGAGTTCCAGGAAGAGATGGGGCGCTGGATCAAAGAGGGCAAAATTCAGTATCGCGAACAGGTTACCGACGGACTTGAAAATGCGCCTCAGACCTTCATTGGCATGCTGGAAGGAAAAAATTTCGGCAAAGTCGTGATTCGCGTGGCGAAGGATAACTAATGGTACTAAATATGGCGGGAATCCCCGCCATAATATATTCTTAAAGTTTGACTATAATGTCTTTAATAATACCAGCATAGCGATCGTTCCTGCTGGAACGTGTTAGCTGGATGCATAAAAGAAACATAATTTTTAGTTCGTCATTTTAGCGTTACCCCCAATACCAGGCATGAAGATACAGGATATATTTAACAGGCCCCGTCATGGTCAAGGCGGGGGCGGTGAATAGCGCTTATTTTAAGCTGAAGGAAATGAACATGCTGGAATTGGAAAATTTGGAAAAAGCCCAACGTTTGAGCCTTACGATGCAAGTTGAGGTAAGTTTAAAAGGGGCGTTGATTGCCGGAGCGCTCAAACCTGGCGCAAGGCTCATTACCAAAGAAATTGCGGATAAATTAGGCACCAGCATTACTCCCGTTCGCGAAGCACTTTTGCGACTGGTTTCCGCCGGGGCACTGCACGCTACCCCTGCACAGGCCTTTCTGGTGCCGGAAATAACCCTCGAGCGTTATACAGAAATTAGCGCCATTCGAAAGCAATTGGAAACAATGGCTGTCGCTGCCGCCTGCGAAAATATGACTGACAATAAGATGCTGGAATTACGGGATCTGGCTGAAAAATTCCACACAGCGATGCGTAACGGCGAGGCGCAACGCGCCTTACACGCCAATCGTGCGTTTCGTTTCAGGCTGTATGAACACGCGAAAATGCCGACATTAACGGCAATGATTGAACAACTTTGGGTGCGTATTGGCCCATGCTTCAATTATCTTTATGAAGATGTTCACGACATTACACAGTATTCCTATCGCTACGATGAGCTGCTCGATGCCCTCGAGCGCGGGGATGTCCAGGCCTGCGATAAAGCGATAGATAAACTGATTGAAGGCTCGACGGCGCTTTTATTGCAGCAATATTTTAGTTAAGGAATAGTTTAATTCCTTTTTACTTCTTCATTAAAACTATTGCCCTACTTAACTATTACCCGGAGGAATTGCTCTTCCGGGAATATTATTTCATGTTTATTGATGTAAAAAGTCACCATCAAGTTTTGAGGAGGCATGCCGATATTCACTCTACTTTGTTAGACAAGGATAGATGATGAAATATCTGAGCTGGATTTTGATTCCTGTTGCCCTGAGCGTATCAGGCTGCAGCACGTTATTCCCAGAGCCAAAACTGTACACCCCTCCGGCAAACAGTGCTGATGTCGCAAAAATCCGTCTTATCGGGCCTCCGATGAGCTACGGGATTTATCAATACGACCCTTCTGGTAAACAAACGGGTGGCTGGGTTTTAAAGCATAATCGTTACCTGAATCCTTTCCTGGGTTCAACAAAGGATATTGGTTTACCCAAAATAACCGGAAAGAGTTACAAAGATGATTATTTTGAAACGCTGCTAATACCGAATCAAAAAACCACCATTGAGCATTCATTGTATCAGGGCTGCCACGTATCCCTTTCATTCGTACCTGAAAAGCAAAAAATCTACGAAGGGCACATCAGCTACGCAGACAAGACAGGCTACTGCGTGCTGTATATGAAGGAAGTCGCATTAGATACCACCAATGGCATCTATGTGGAAAAGGATGTTAAGCAATGAGAGCGGCGAAGGCGTTAGGAATTGTTTTACTTGTCTTAATGAGCGCGTCATGCGCGTCAAATTACGATAAAACGGGCGCAACCAGCTTAGCGCAGTATTCTGAAAAAGAGATTAAACAGAAAATCACTCCTGAGGTGACCACCCGCAAAGATGTTCTGATTGCCTTCGGCGTGCCCGCCAATACACCGGATTACAACAAAGTGAACCACTGGGTATATACCTCAAAAATCGTCGATCGCCGCATCTATCTTATGATTCCGGTGATCCTCGACAGGAAACAATATCTGTCGGTTGATTTCTCTGATAAAGGGATTGTGACCGCGTACCGTTACGTTGAGGAATGAAAGGCCCCCGAAACCCCGCCTTCGTCAGGCGGGGTTTATGATGCGTAGCGTCTATTAATCGTTATTCGAAACGATACGAAACTGACATTCCCACGCCGTAATTACGCCCCGGAGCCGGTTCGTAGTAGCGGCCGTTGGATTCGTTAACGATGACCGATCCGACATACTCTTTGTCGAACAGGTTATCGACGCGCCCGAAGACGTCCATTCCCCAGTTGCCGTAGTTAAATTTGTAGCCCGTATTCAGGCCGACCACGGTGTAGGAAGGGGCTTTGGCGGTGTTTTCATCGTCCGCCATAATGTCGCTCATGTAGCGCACATCCGAACCTGCGTACCAGCCTTCTTCCGGCTGCCAGCCGAACGACGCATAGCCCATATTGCGCGCGATGCCCGGCATACGGTTACCGTTACAGTCGGCGTCAGAGCAGACGTTAGTGCGGTAGGTCGCATCCAGATACGTCCACGCCATTTTCAGCTTCCAGTTCTCGGCAAATTGCTGATCGAGAGACAGTTCCACGCCCTGACGACGGGTTTTCCCGGCGTTTTTATAGCTGGTGCGACCGCCGGAACTGGCGTCCACGACGATCTCATCATCCGTATCGGTGCGGAACAGCGCCGCCGTCAACAGACCATTGCCGATGCGGGTTTTACTGCCCACTTCGTAGGTATTGTTGGTGGACGGTTTCAGGCCGAAGTTCAGCCCGCTTTGATTCCCGGAGCGGTAAGACAGCTCGTTAATGGTCGGCGTTTCAAATCCGCGACCAGCGGCGGCATAGACATTCCACGCGTCGGTGATGGCGTATTTTAACGCGCTGGCAGGCAGCCATTTGTGATAGCTCGCGTCACCGCTGTCATCCCCGTTGGTGCCCTGCACGTAATGATCGTTGGAATCAAACCACACGGAGCTGTAGCGCACGCCCGCATCCAGGGACAGTTTTTGCGTCAGCTGCCAGCTTGTTTGCAGATACGGGTCAACGTTCCACATCAGGTTGCGTTCGTCGCGGCGTTTATCGCCTTTGACGCCATATTCCGGCACGCCATTATTCATGACGAAGTTTTCGTACCCGCGACGATCTTCGCTCATGTTTTCGTAGTTCAAACCCGTGGTGAAAGTGACCGGCACCAGCAGTTCGCCGCGATGCGTCCAGCGGGTGTCCACGCCCTGATAGTGGCGCTGCATGTCGATAACGCCGCCGGAGTGGGTCTCTTTAAGCTGCGGCTGATACGGAATTGACTGGTACTGCGTCATTTCGCGCTCACCGGCGTACATCATCACGCTGAGATCGTCCTGCTCCGTCAGCTGACGCTCATAGCGCAGGCCCGCCTGAGTCTGTTTGATGGTTTTGCGGGTGTTGTACTGATCGGCGCGTGGCGACTGACGCGGATTGTCGCGCCACTCCTGATAATCCAGTCCGCCCGGATCGTTGGCTTTCATATCGACGCTGTTAAAAATCAGCGTCAGTTTGCTGACATCGTCAATACGCACGCCGAGTTTGGCGTTGGCGAGATTTTTACGTGCGCCGCTGTGATCACGATAGCCCTGGGTGGTGAAGCGAGTGGTGGAAACAGTGTAATCCACGTCGCCCGCGTGGGTTCCATCGCCCATCGCACCGGTGGCTTTCATCCCGTAGCGCCAGGTTCCGTAGCTGCCGTAATAGCTGCTCGCCTCAATAGTCGGCGGCTGCTGTCCCGTCTGGCTGGCGATATTGATCACCCCACCGGAGGCGTTGCCGTACAGGGCGGAAAACGGGCCGCGCAGCACTTCAACGCTATCAATACTGGAGAGGTCGATATTCGAGGTCTGCCCCTGACCGTCGGGCATTGTGGCCGGAATGCCGTCGACGTACATGCGAATGCCGCGCACGCCGAAGGTCGAGCGTGCGCCAAATCCACGCATGGAGAGCTGCAAATCCTGGGCATAGTTCTGTCGGTTCTGGATTTGTAAACCCGGCACGCTGCCGAGCGATTCTGAAAGGTTGATGCGCGGCGCGGCCTGGCGCATATCGTACCCGTTAACCACGCTGACAGCAGCAGGGGTATCGAGTTCAGAAACGGTCTGCGGCGTAGCGCTGACGATCATCGTTTGTTCTTGTGCAGCCAGAACGGATGCGGAGGCGAAGATCGTCGGCATCCACAAAAGGGAGAGCGTGGCCTGACGGGCAGAAATGATTTTCATGAATAGAAGCCAGTAGATGGAAGAAACGAACCAAATGGAACACATGTGCGTATGGTAAATCTTTTGTAAATAATTTGAAAACTTTAACAGCACATTAGGTTAACGGGAAACAAAGTCTCCACATTTACTGGAATAATGATTACTATTCTCAACAATAAATATGACGAAGCCATGACTTCGTCTCAGGGAAGCAATGTCGGCATTACTACATTTTTTATCAAAGGGAGTCGTCATGTCATTACGTCATCTGTGCTCGCCGCGTCTGCGTGGTTCTTTACTGCTGGGTTCACTGCTGGTAGCGGGTTCGTTTAATGTTCATGCTGCAGAAGAGATGCTGCGAAAAGCGGTCGGCAAGGGCGCTTACGAAATGGCCGTCAGCCAGCAGGAAAATGCCCTGTGGGTGGCAATCACGCAAAGCCGTAAAACGGATAAAGGTGGCGTGGTTTACCGTCTCGATCCGGTCACGCTGGAAGTGACACAGGCCATTCATAACGATTTAAAACCGTTCGGAGCGACCATCAATAGCACCACGCAGACCCTGTGGTTCGGTAACACCACCAACAGCGCCGTGACCGCCATCGACGCCAAAACCGGCGACGTGAAAGGGCGCCTGGTACTGGACGATCGCAAACGTAGTGACACCGTGAAGCCGCTGCAACCGCGCGAACTGGTGGCTGATGACACCACCAACACCGTGTATATCACCGGTATCGGTAAAGAGAGCGTTATCTGGGTAGTTGATGGCGAAACGCTGAAACTGAAAGAAACCATCAAGGACACAGGCACCTTCAGCACCGGTCTGGCGCTGGATGCGCAGGCCAAACGCCTGTACAGCACCAATGCGGACGGTGAACTGATTACCATTGATACGGCCACCCACAAGGTGCTGAGCCGTCAAAAAGTGCAGGATGATGGGAAAGAACACTTCTATCTGAACCTGAGCCTGGACACTAAAGGCCAGCGCGCGTTCCTGACCGATTCCAAACAGCCTGAAGTGCTGGTAGTGAATCTGAAAGACGGAAAGGTTATCGAGAAGATCGCCGCACCTGAATCGCTGGCGGTGCTGTTTAACCCTACGCGCAACGAAGCGTACGTGACCCATCGCGAAGCGGGTAAAGTGAGCGTGATTGACGCGAAAACCTACAAAGTGACGAAAACCTTTGATACGCCAACCTTCCCGAACAGCCTGGCGCTGTCCGCCGACGGTAAAACCCTGTATGTGACGGTGAAACAGAAATCCACCCGTCAGCAGGAAGCGACTCAGCCGGACGACGTGATCCGTATCGCGTTGTAAACGGCTCTTGTAGGCCGGGTAAGGCGAAGCCGCCACCCGGCGAAAAGAAAAAGGGAAGGCAAAAATGCCTTCCCTTTTTTTGCCCGTCGGCGCTGCGCTTGCACGGGCCTACGGGGTTTCAGCCGCGTCTGTTAACGCGAAGTCTCTTCAACCAATGGACCGTCGTGCTGCGCATCTTCCGTCAGCACCGGCGCTGTGCTGTGGATCTCGTTCACGCGCTTACGCACACCAAACCAGCCAATCACCAGCAGGATAGCCAGCAGTGGGATCGTGGCGATGGTGTAGGTGCCGTTCGGATAGTCAAACGCCATCAATGCCAGTACGCTGAACAGGAACAGCAGAGTCAGCCACGATGTTACCGGTGCGCCCGGCATTTTGAAGCTCACATCCGCTGCTTTACCTTCTTTGATCGCTTTACGCAGGCGCATCTGGCACACCACGATAAACGCCCATGAGGCGATAATGCCGATAGCCGCCACGTTTAGCACGATCTCAAACACCTGAGACGGCACCAGATAGTTCAGGAATACGCCAAAGACGTAAATCACCAGCGTCGCAAGAATACCCGCGTACGGAACCTGCTGTTTGCTCATTTTTGACATGAACTTTGGTGCGGAACCGCCCATCGACATCGAGCGCAGGATGCGGCCTGTGCAGTACAAACCGGAGTTCAGGCTGGAGAGCGCAGCAGTCAGCACCACGATATTCATAATGCTGCCAACGTAAGGCACGCCGAGCTTAGAGAAGAAGGTCACGAACGGACTTTGTCCCGCCTGATAGGCATTCCACGGCAGCAGCAGCACCAACAGCACCACTGAGCCAACGTAGAACAGGCCGATACGCCAGATAACGCTGTTAATCGCTTTTGGCACCATCGTCTGCGGGTCTTTACATTCACCCGCTGCGGTCCCGACCAGTTCAATCGAGGCGAAGGCAAAAACCACACCCTGAACCAGCACCAGCGCAGGCAGCAGGCCGTGCGGGAAGATGCCGCCGTTATCGGTTATCAGATGGAAGCCGGTCGCGCCGCCGTCGAGCGGTTTTCCGCTGCCGAGAACCACGGTTCCGACGACCAGGAAAATCACAATTGCCAGCACTTTAATAAGTGCAAACCAGAACTCCATCTCGGCGAACCACTTCACGCCAATCATATTCATGGTGCCGACAATCGCCAGCGCACCAAGGGCAAACACCCACTGCGGAACATCACCGAACGCGCCCCAGTAGTGCATATACAGCGCGACAGCGGTGATATCGACAATCCCGGTCATTGCCCAGTTGACGAAATACATCCAGCCCGCCACATAGGCGGCTTTTTCGCCGAGAAACTCACGGGCGTAAGAGACAAAACTGCCGCTGGACGGACGGTGTAATACCAGCTCGCCAAGCGCACGCAGAATAAAGAAGGAGAAAATACCGCACACCAGATAGACCAGCGCCAGCGCCGGGCCCGCCATTTGCAGTCGTGCGCCCGCACCTAAAAACAACCCCGTACCAATGGCGCCACCGATGGCGATCATCTGCACCTGACGGTTGCCCATCGCCTTGTGATAGCCCTCTTCGTGAGAGTTCAACCAGCGACGTTTCGCAGCGTGATGATCGGCTGCGCTTTTATTGCTTGTTTTCATTGAGATACCTGTTTACCTGTCTGAATCATCTTAGGGATGCCCGTACATGGCCGTCAGCAGACCAATCGATTGCTTCTGTGCGGCCAGATGCTGCCTTTCCAGTCATTCTGCGTATGGATAAGGCAAAACATGGCGAAGCATCCTACCCGCAATCCATAAGCGACGCAAAATATAACCGGCCTGAAATAATACGAATTGAGAGGGACTTATCACGATTGATGAGCCAATTTCATAAGCACAAGCAGTTATGCGCTGTAGTGCTCATAAGAAATGCCCCTTAGAGTGGTGTTGTTCAAAACACAACGCATGAGGTCAACAGATGCAACAGCGACAACTCGGACAAAATGGTTTAACAGTTTCCGCCCTGGGGCTGGGATGTATGGGGTTAAGCTTCGGTTACGGCCCGGCGACGGACAAAGCGCAGGCCATTGCCCTCATCCGTGCGGCGGTTGATCGCGGCGTCACATTCTTCGATACCGCCGAAGTCTACGGCCCGTACATCAACGAAGAGGTGGTGGGCGAAGCGCTGGCCCCGGTGCGCGATAAGGTAGTGATTGCGACCAAATTTGGGTTCGACTGCGATCAACCTGGTCAGGTGCTTAACAGCCGTCCGGAACATATTCGCGCGGCGATAGAAGGCTCGTTAAAACGCCTGAAAACGGAGGTAATTGACCTCTATTACCAGCATCGGGTTGATCCTGATGTTCCGGTAGAAGATGTTGCCGGAACCGTTGCTGACCTGATCGCCGAAGGCAAAGTGAAACATTTCGGACTGTCAGAAGCGGGCGTCGAGACGATTCGTCGCGCCCATGCGGTGTGCCCGGTGGCTGCGCTACAAAGCGAATATTCCCTGTGGTGGCGCGAACCGGAACAGGCCATTTTACCGCTGCTCGAGGAGCTGAATATCGGTTTTGTGCCGTTCAGCCCATTGGGAAAAGGCTTCCTGACCGGGGCGATCAACGCACAAACTACCTTCGACAGCAGTGATTTCCGCAACCAGGTGCCGCGCTTTAGTGAAGCCTCGCGTCAGGCCAACCAACAGCTGGTGGATCTGGTGCTGCGTCTGGCGGCTGAGCAGGGCGTGACACCGGCGCAAATCGCGCTGGCATGGCTGCTGGCCAAAGCGCCGTGGATTGTGCCCATTCCGGGCACCACTAAACTGCATCGTCTGGAAGAGAATCTGGGCGGAGCCAGCGTGACGTTGTCACCTGAAGCGCTCGGTCGAATCAACCAGGCGCTGGCGAGCATCGATGTGGTCGGCGATCGCTATCCTCAACATCTCCAGGCGCGCGTCGGGAAGTAATTTACGCTTTACGCAGCGCATCGACGAGCAGTGAGAAGGCGGTGGTGTGTTGACGACGACTCGGGTAGTAAAGGTGGTAGCCGTCAAAATACGGACACCATGAATCAAGCACCTGGATAAGTTGTCCGCCAGCAATAGCGTGCTGCACCGTATCTTCCGGCACATACGCCAGTCCCAGGCCTGCCACGGCGGCATCAATGCGCTGGGGCAGGCTGTTTAGCGTCAACTGACCGTCCACTCGTACCCGCAGTTCACGCCCATCCTGTTCAAATTCCCAGGCGTACAGCCCGCCGAGCGTCGGCAGACGCATATTAATGCAACGATGGTTCGCCAGCTGTTCGGGGGATTCCGGGATGCCGAAACGCGCTAAATAATCCGCCGATCCGACCACTACCATACGCATATCAGGTGCGATGCGTACCGCAATCATATCTTTGGCAACTTGCTCGCCGAGCCGCACGCCTGCGTCAAAGCGACCATCAACAATATCCGTCAGGCCATTGTCCACGGTAACTTCGATGTGAATGTCGGGGTACTGCGCCATAAACGGTTTTAGCACCGGCCACAGCACCGAAGACATGGCGTGTTCTCCGGCAGTAATACGAATGTTGCCAGCGGGTTTGTCGCGCATATCACGCAGAGCAGTTAGCTCCTGTTCGATTTCCAGCAAGTGCGGGCTGAGGCGCGTAAAAAGTTGCTCGCCTGCCTCGGTCGGGGCTACGCTGCGGGTGGTTCGGGTGAGCAAGCGCATATCCAGACGGGCTTCAAGATTGCGCATCGCGTGGCTTAACGCCGATTGCGAAACACCAAGCTGGGCGGCAGCGCGGGTAAAACTGCGCTCGCGGGCAACCACCATAAAAGACAGCAGATCGTTGAAATTATCTTTCAGCATGGCGCAGTTCCCGATTTATGAGTTGAGTTCATAGTTCCTTTCTGATTATGCAGTCTAATGCTGCGCCTGGCTTTGCGCTACTGTTAACGCATCAGCAAAACAGGAGGCAACATGAAAATTATCCGTAGTGGTTCGCTACCGTCCGTTCGCGGCCCGGAAGCGTGGTTTAGCGGCACCGTGCGTATCGATGCGCCATTTCAGGCGACGGAACCGGCAGCCGTCGGCGGGGCAACGGTAACGTTTGAACCCGGCGCACGTACCGCATGGCATACGCATCCGCTGGGGCAGACTCTGATTGTGACTCAGGGGCGCGGGTGGTTGCAGGAGTGGGGTAAAGAGGCAGAAGTGCTTAATCAGGGCGATATCGCGTGGATACCGCCCGGCGTAAAACACTGGCACGGCGCCAGTTCACAAACCGCGATGACGCATATCGCCATCGCCGAATCCGTGAACGGCAGCCCGGTTGACTGGCTGGAAAAAGTGACCGACGAGCAATATCAGGGCCGTTAACCGCCAAATACCGCAATCGCCTGTTGCAGCCGTGTGGTGCGCTGCGTCAGGTGTCTGGCGGCGCTGGTGACATTATCGACCATGCCCGTATTGTTGTGGGTCATCACGCCGATGCGGGAAATCGATTCGTTAATCAGCGTCAGGGCCAGAGTTTGCTCCTGAGTCGCATGGCCGATCTCTTTAATCAGGGATGTCACCTGCAATACGTTGCCGATCATTGCAGTAAGGTGCGTTTCGGTCTGTTCAACCATTGCCACGCCCGCGTTAACGCTGGCGACGTTTTTCTCAATCAGCGTTTTGATCTCTTTGGCCGCCGAGGCCGAGTGCTGGGCCAGATTACGGACTTCCGCCGCCACGACTGCAAAACCGCGTCCTGCTTCACCCGCGCGTGCGGCTTCCACCGCCGCGTTGAGCGCCAGAATATTGGTCTGGAAGGCAATACGGTCGATCACGGCGATGATATCGACGATCTGGCTGTTATCTTTCGATACCGACTGCATCATGCCGATGGTCTGTTTCATCGCCGTTTCGCCGCTGTGGGCGCTGCTGCTGGTGCGATCCGCCATATGAATCGCTTCCCCGGCGGTTTGTGCGGTTTGCTGTACGGCGCTGGCAATCTCTTCCACGGCAGCTGCCGTTTGCTGCAAATCATCCGCTGTTTCTTCTGAACGCGCCTGCAACGCCGCGCCTTCCTTTTCCACCTGCTGGCTAATGGTACTGATCCCGGATATTTGCGCCCCGACATCATCCACCAGAGAATTTAGATTCAGACCTGACTGATTAACCAGACGCATCATCATTCCCACTTCATCGACGCGATCGAAATGGAAATAGGCCGGTTTTCGTCCAGAAACGACGTGCTGCATATGATGAACAATGGTTTTTAGTGGACGGCAAATCTGCGCATTAAGATAAAATGCTAACATAATAAAAATTGCCACAAATGCACCGATTTGCACGATCCCCCGGGGTAATAAAATAGTGGCGAGCAATGTCAGGATCGCGGTGAACGCAATGGCGAAATTGACTCTTTTCGCAATGCTGATTTTTTTAAAAAGCGAAAGAAAAGAAAATAAACCTCGGCGAACCAATAAACCTTTATAAAAACGATAGCGAGTGACCTGGTTATTTCGAACTCTCTCGTAAAGATTTTCGCTGGCTTCAATCTCTGCGCGCGGTGGAATATTTCGGACCGAAATATAACCGGTCAGGGTGTCGTTCTGGTATACCGGCGTGACGTTAGCCCGCACCCAGTAATGATCGCCATTGTGGCGGCGATTCTTGACAAGCCCGGTCCAGCTCTGGCCTTGCTGGAGGGTAAACCACATATCCCCAAACGCCTCTGGCGGCATATCAGGATGGCGAATCATATTGTGCGGCTCGCCGATAAGATGTTCTTCTTTATAGCCGCTGGCCTCAATAAAGGTCGAGTTGGCATAAGTAATATGGCTGTGGATGTCGGTGGTCGACATCAGCGTCGACTCTTCGTTAAGCAAATACTCGCTTTGTGTAACAGGAGTGTTATTTCTCATGAAAAACTCCGTGATGATGTCAAAAAAACAGAGAAGCCGCCCGAAAAATTATTCAGGCAAGACAGAATTTATTGTTGTGTTTATTACGGCCTGCGCATTCTTCCACAAAAAGGGGTGAACAAGAAAGCACCTAAATTAAATAAATTTTATCTATTAAACTTTGCTTATGTAATGAAATTGCAAACAAACGGAAACGCTATTTTTAATGGCGAATTAAATTCTCACTTTAAGCTAAATATTAAGTGAAATATGAATGCGAAAACTGAAACTCGTGCCGTTATTGCCGGGTGGCGCTTCGCTTACCCGGCCTACAAAACCTGTAGGCTCGCGCAAACGAAGTGCCGCCGGGTGACATCCCATTTCTGATTTCCGGGAAACCAAATGTAAATTAATTGTTTCTCAGAGGTGAAATCGCCCTTTAATAATGACGACATGTTAAGTCAAACGAGAACACAACATGTCCTGGCGAATCAGCATTCTGGATAAAAGCCCTGTCGCGGTGAACGAAACGGCAGCCGATGCGCTGGCGCGCACCTTAAGTCTGGCGAAACAGGCCGAAGCGCTGGGGTTTCATCGCTTCTGGATTGCCGAGCACCACAATACTGCTCAGCTTGCCAGCCCATCGCCTGAGCTGCTCATTGCCTGGATTCTGGGACAAACAAAACACATTCGCGTCGGTTCCGGCGGTGTGATGCTGCAACATTACAGCCCGTATAAAGTGGCGGAGAATTTCAACGTGCTGGCGTCAATTGCGCCTGGGCGCGTTGATTTGGGCGTCGGCAAAGCGCCAGGTGGTCTACCGCTTTCCACCCGTGCTCTGCAACGTGGCTTGCATCAGGAAGAGAAGGGGGATTTCGCCGATCAACTGACGCAGCTCGATGGCTGGCTCTCTCCGGGAGCAGACGTTCAAGACGACAGCGTCAACGCGACGCCGCTTCCCGCCGCTCCGGCGGTGAAATTCCTGCTCGGTGCCAGCGTCGAAAGTGCACAGCTTGCCGCGAAGCTCGGCTGGAATTTTGTTTTTGCCGCGCATCTTAATGGGGATGCAAATCTCCTGCGCGACGTCCTCGAAACCTGGCACGCCAGCAGCGCGCTCAATGCCATTGTGGCCGTACAGGTCATCGTCGCGCCGACTCAGGCTCAGGCCGATGCGCTGGCCGAAAAAGTTGAAGTCTGGGGCGTTGAACTGGCGAACGGCCAGCGAGTGACGGTCGCCAGCGAAGAACAAGCTTATGCCTTCGCGCGTCAGGCGCAAAGCGAGCCGCTGCGCATCGCCCGTCGCGCTCAGTCACTTATCAAAGGCACGGCAGAATCGGTGCTTGAAGCGCTTGAAACCCTGCATCAGAAGTGGGGAATTGACGAGTTCATCATTGATACTCCGGTCGCTGACGGTCTGGCCCGCACGCAATCCCTGCGTCTGCTGGCACAGGCGAAATTCGCCGGGGAGGTGCTGGCATGAGCCTCGGACAACAGCTGATCGACTGGCGTCGTGAACTGCATCGCCATCCCGAACTGTCAGGTCAGGAAGTCGAAACGACCGCGCGGCTGCGCCAGTGGTTGTCGGACGCCGGGATCACCGTGCTGCCCTATGATATCCAGACCGGCGTAGTGGCTGAAATTGGCAAAGGCGCTAAACAAATTGCCCTGCGCGCGGATATCGATGCGCTGCCCATTGAAGAGCGCAGCGGCGTGGAATTTAGCTCGCAAAATCCCGGCGTGATGCACGCCTGCGGGCACGATATTCACACCAGCGTCATTTTGGGTGCAGCGTTACAGCTCAAAGCCCGCGAAGCGTCACTTCCCGGTCGCGTACGCATTCTGTTTCAGCCCGCTGAAGAGAATTTTGGCGGCGCGAAAAGTCTGGTTCGGGCCGGGGCGCTGCACGATGTGAGCGCTATTTTCGGCATGCACAACGAGCCGGGTCTGCCGGTGGGTGCATTCGCCACACGCGGCGGACCGTTTTATGCCAACGTCGACAGGTTTGTGATCCGCGTGACGGGCAAGGGCGCTCACGCTGCGCGTCCGCATGAAGGCTCTGATGCGATCCTGCTCGCCAGCCAGCTGGTCACCGCGCTGCAAAGCGTTGCCAGCCGGAACGTCAACACGCTCGACTCCGTGGTGCTGAGCGTGACGCGCATCGAAGGCGGCAATACCTGGAACGTGCTGCCAGAAAGCGTGGAGCTGGAAGGAACGCTGCGCACCCATCGCATTGAAGTACAACAGAATGTCAAAGCGCGCGTCGGAGAAATCGCCGCCGGATTTGCCAGCGCTTTTAACGCTCAAATCGATATCATCTGGTACGCCGGGCCGACTGCGCTGGTGAATGACGAGCGTTGGGCCGATTTTGCCACTTCGGTGGCGCGCGAAACCGGATACGAAACGCAGCACGCAGAGTTGCATATGGGCGGCGAAGATTTTGCCGTCTATTTACAGCACATTCCCGGCGCGTTTGTCAGTATCGGCAGTAATAGTCCATTCGGTTTGCACCATCCGGGTTTTAATCCTGATGAAGCATTAATCGAACCCGCCGCACACTATTTCTCGCAGCTTGCAGAAAAAGCATTACATCAAATTTAATGATTAAGGGGTGAATATGTCTGCAACACGAAAATTGCGTCTGGGAACGATATTACATGGCGCATCAGGGAATATGTCAGCCTGGCGTCATCCGGCGGCTATCGCTGATGCGAGTATTAATTTTGATTTCGTCAAAGAGACGGCGTTAAAAGCGGAAGAAGGGAAACTGGATTTTTTATTCGTCGCTGATGGACTGTATATCAATGAGAAATCCATCCCGCATTTTCTCAATCGCTTTGAGCCGTTGACCGTCTTATCCGCGCTGGCGAGTTTGACGTCGCGTCTCGGCCTGGTCGGTACGTTATCGACTTCCTATAGCGAGCCGTTTAGCGTTGCACGTCAGTTTGCCAGTCTCGATCATTTAAGCAATGGCCGCGCGGGCTGGAACGTAGTGACCTCCCCGCTGGAAGGTTCGGCAAAGAACTTTTCCCGCGAGAAACACCCGGAGCACGCCCTGCGTTATCGCATTGCTGATGAATATCTCGACGTGGTGAAAGGACTGTGGGATTCCTGGGAAGAAGATGCTTTTGTGCGTAACAAAGCGAGCGGACAATTCTTTAATCCAGAGAAATTACATACTCTGGATCATCACGGTGATTTCTTCCAGGTCGCTGGGCCGCTGAATATTTGCCGCACTCCGCAGGGACGTCCGATTGTATTCCAGGCGGGTGCATCGGAAGACGGTAAAAAACTGGCGGCAAAACATGCGGACGCCATTTTCACCCATCACGATACATTAGAAGAAGCTCAAATCTTTTATCGTGACGTGAAAACTCAGCTGGAATTAAATGGCCGTCGTGCCGATGAACTGCATATTTTCCAGGGCGTCAGCGTGATTGTCGGAAAAGATGCGGCGGATGTTGAAGATCAGTATCAAACCACCGCCGCGCTGGTGTCGATTAACGATGCGTTGAATTATCTCGGACGCTATTTCGAGCACCATGATTTTAGCCAGTATCCCCTCGACGAACCCTTCCCGGATATCGGTGATTTAGGGCAAAACAGTTTCCGCAGCACCACCGATGAGATCAAACGCAACGCCCGTGAACGGAACCTGACTCTGCGCCAGGTGGCGCTGGAAGCGGCTTCTCCGCGCCCGCGTTTTTCCGGCACGGCACAAGAGGTGGCCGATGGGCTGCAACAGTGGTTTGACGCTCACGCCGCAGACGGTTTCATCATTCAGGGCGGTACGCCGGACACTTTCCCGCGCTTTGTCGACACCGTTGTTCCGGTATTGCAGGCTCGCGGCCTGTTCCGCACGGAATATCCGGGCACCACCCTGCGCGAAAGCCTGGGTTTAGACCTGCCAAAAAACCAGTTCGCACAACAATAAGAGAAAACACGCTATGCAGAAATCATCGCTCGTTCTGGCGCTCGCGCTGGCCTTTACCCCTGCCGTCTGGGCAGAGAATGTGAACATTAACGGCACCGGTGTGAGCATCGAGGCCAACAAAACCCCGGTGAATACCACTAAAAACGGCGATGCCGTGGCGCAGTTGCCGAAGGACTATCGCTTTGCTGTGCCGGGGAAATTCACCGTCGCCGTGGCGGGGCTGAACCAGCCGCCGCTGACCGTGTTTTCGGATGACAACAAAACCCTGCTTGGCAGCGAAGTGGACGTCGCCCGTCTGGTGGCGGATAGCCTTGGACTTGAGCTGAATGTGGTCCCAACCTCCTGGGAAGACTGGCCGCTCGGCGTGGCCTCCGGCAAATATGACGCGGCGATCAGCAACATCACCGTGACCAAAGAGCGCAAAGAGAAGTTCGATTTTGCCACTTACCGTAAGGATTCCCTCGGTTTCTACGTCAAATCGACCAGCCCGATCACATCGCTTAAGACAGCGGAAGACATCGCCGGGCTGAAAATTATTGTCGGATCTGGCACCAATCAGGAAGCGATTCTGCTGGCGTGGAACGCGGAAAACCTCAAAAAAGGCCTTAAACCATTTACCCCTGTTTATACCAAAGACGATGCGGCGCAAACCCTGGCGCTGCAATCTGGGCGCGCTGATGCGTACTTTGGGCCAAACGTGATTGGCGCGTGGAAAGCGGCGCTGAACGGAAAAACCAAACTGGTGGGCAGCGTGGACGGCGGCTGGCCGAAAGCGGCGCACATCGCCGTGACGCTGAAAAAAGGCTCCGGACTGGTTGAACCGGTACAGACTGCGCTCAACGGCGTTATCAAAAACGGCGATTACGACAAAGTGCTGAACCGCTGGGGTGAAGGCGTCGAGCGTATCCCTAATTCTGAAGTGAACCCGGCCGGACTCGGCGATTAAGGAGGCCACATGAGCGATCTTTTTCGCGACGTAACGCCTGAAGACGCCGATCTTCAGCCCATCATTGATGGGCTGTTCGCAGAGTACGCGGCGCGCTACGGCGACTACTTTTCCAAAGACGCCGAAATCGAACTGACCGAGTGGTATCTCGCGCCTCAAGGGCTGTTCATCGTGCTGGAGCGCGACGGCGAGATCATCGCCACCGGGGCGTATAAACCTTTCGATGTGCACACGGCAGAAATCAAACGCATCTGGACCGATAAAACGCTGCGCCAGCAGGGGCTGGCCGCACGCGTGGTGCAGGAGCTGGAGCGTCGGGCGGTGCTGGCGGGGTACAGCGGTATCTATCTCACTACCGGTTTTCGTCAGCCGGAAGCGGTGAAACTGTATCTGAGCCAGGGCTACGCGCCGCAGTTCGATCTCGACCGCGATCCGGAAGAGTACAGCCAGCCGCCGTTCGACGGGCGTCTGCGTTTCACCAAAACGCTGGTTCGCGAAGCGTTCAGTAAATCCGCATGAGGAACGACGATGAACAACAACGTTGAAACCATCAAAGTGGTCCCGGCGCGTTATCCGTGGCGCACCGTCGGGGCGATTGCCGCGCTTTTTGTACTGGCCGTCGTCGTTCAGTCGGTAGCCTTTAATCCGCGCTGGGAATGGAGCGTGTTCGCGCGCTGGTTCTTCGATCCGGTGATTCTGGAAGGGGTCGGGCAAACCCTGCTGTTGACCCTGATCGGCACGGCACTGAGCGTGGTGCTGGGGGGCATGTTAGCCCTGGCGCGGTTGTCCTCGTCATGGCTGTTGAGCAGCCTCGCGTTTGGCTACATTTGGCTGTTCCGCTCGCTGCCGCTGATCGTGGTGCTGATCATCCTCTATAACTTTTCGTATCTGTACGACACGCTCTCACTCGGCGTGCCGTTCACCAGCATCACCTGGGGGAAATTTGAAACCATCAACGTACTCGGGCAGTTTTCCACTGCCGTAGTGGGGCTGACACTGGTGCAGAGTGCCTATACCGCTGAGATCATTCGCGGCGGTTTTTTGGGCGTCGATCACGGTCAGTACGAAGCGGCCGCCGCGCTGGGTTTACCGGCCTGGCGTCGCACGCTGCGAATTATCCTGCCTCAGGCGCTGCGCACCATTTTACCGTCCGGGTTTAACGAAATTATCAGCCTCGCGAAAGGCACCGCGATGGTGTACGTCCTGGCGATGCCGGAGCTGTTCTACACCATTCAGATGATTTACAACCGCACCCAGGAAGTGATCCCGCTGCTGATGGTCGGTGCCGCCTGGTATCTGGTGATTACCACCGTCTTATCCGTGATTCAGCATGTCGTCGAACGCGGCCTGGCCCGCAGTGAACGCCGCTCGGCGGTGAATCAGTCTCGCACAAGCCAACGCACACGTTCCGTTACCCCAGCACAGGAGCCTATCCATGCCAGCCTCTCCTGAAGGACATATCTCGATTACCGGCGTCAGTAAGTTCTTTGGCCGCCACAAGGCGCTGGATAACGTGTCGCTTGAAATTCCGCCCGGATCGGTGACGGTGATCCTCGGCCCATCCGGTTCCGGTAAATCGACGCTGCTGCGTACCATTAACCACCTGGAGCGCGTTGACGAAGGCTTTATTCAGATCGACGGGGATTACATCGGCTATCGCCGCCAGGGGGATAAGCTGTATGAATTGAAAGAGAAAGAGATCCTCAAACAGCGCGTCAACGTCGGATACGTGTTTCAGAACTTCAATCTGTTTCCGCATCTCACGGTGCTGGAGAACCTGATCGAAGCGCCGATTGCGCACAAACAATTAAGCCGCAAAGAGGCGGTCGAGCGGGCTTACGGCCTGTTGGATGTGGTCGGTTTGCGCGAAAAAGCCGATGCCTGGTCGCGCCATCTGTCCGGCGGGCAACAGCAGCGCATAGCCATTGCTCGCGCTCTCGCGCTGCGACCGCGCGTGATGTTGTTTGATGAACCGACGTCGGCGCTTGACCCGGAGCTGGTGGGTGAAGTGCTGGATGTCATCAAAAAGCTCGCCCGATCCGGCACCACGCTGGTGGTGGTGACGCACGAGATCGGCTTTGCCCGCGAGGTAGCCGATCAGGTGGTGTTTATGGTTGATGGCAAAATAGTCGAGCAGGGCAGCAGCGACGAGGTGTTAAACCGTCCATCCCATGCGCGAACGCGTCAGTTCCTGTCAAAAGTGTTGTAAGGAGTGGGTATGAAATATGGATTTCTGGCGCTGTTGGGCGTCGTATCGGTGAGCCAGGCGAGCATCGATTTAAAAGCCAACGAGCAGCCGTTGCCGGTAACAGTCGATCAAGCCGCGATTGCGAAGATCCCGCAAAATTATAAATTTGTTGAGCCAGGCACGTTGACGGTCGCCATTTCCGCGCTCAATTCACCTCCGCTGGCGCTGCTGGCCAGCGACAACCGTACCCGCATTGGCAGCGATCCGGATATTGCTCGTCTGCTGGCGGGCAGTCTCGGATTAAAACTGAAACTGGTGCCAACCGCATGGGAAGACTGGCCTCTGGGGATCAGCTCCGGGCGCTACGACGTGGCGCTGGTGAACATCGCAGTGACAGAGCAGCGCAAACAGAAGTTCGATTTTGCGACCTATCGCGTCGATTCCCTGGCGTTTTCAGTGAAATCCACCAGCGACGTGCAGTCGATCAAAAACGCTGAAGATCTGGCGGGCAAAAAAGTGATCGTTGGCTCTGGCACCAATCAGGAGCGCATCCTGCTCGGCTGGAACGAAGAGAACAAACAGGCCGGGCGCGAGCCTGCGCTGCCGGTTTATCTGACAGATGACGCCTCTGGCAATTTGTATATCCAGTCCGGACGTGCGGATGTGTTCTTCGGGCCACAGTCGGTTTCTGCTTATAAAGCGGCGCTGACCGGAAAATCCCGAGTGGTGGGGTTGGGGCCGAAAAAAGCCTACGTCGCGACAACCACCAAAAAAGGCAACGAACTGGTGTATGCATTGCAGGCCGCGCTGGACGGGGCTATTCAGCGCGGTGAATATCAACAGGTGCTGGCTCGCTGGGGTGAGCAGGGCGAGGGCGTGGCGCAGTCCGAAGTCAATCCGCCGGGTATTACCTACTGATGTTCTACACTTAGGATTTCTCCTGAGTGGGGGCAGTATGATCAAGGTGTACGGCGTACCCGGCTGGGGATCGGCCATCAGCGAAGTGATGCTGACCCTGGCCGATATTCCTTATCAGTTTATCAATGTCGACGGGTTTGACTCGCCTGGCCCACAGCGCGTCCTTCTCGAGAAACTCAATCCGCTGTGTCAGGTCCCGACGCTAGAAATGGAAAACGGCGCGGTGATGAGCGAAACGGCGGCCATCGGGATGATGATTCTCGACCGCTGCCCGGATCTGGCGCCGCCTGTCGGCCATCCGGATCGGGCGCAGTTTCAGCGTCTGCTTGTCTGGCTTGTCGCTAATGTCTATCCGACTTTCACCTACGCCGACTACCCGGAACGCTGGGCACCCGACGCGCCGGAACAGCTGCGGGAAAATTGCCTGGCGTATCGTCAATCACTCTATGTGTGGCTGGATAATCATCTCAAAGCCGCGCCCTGGGCGTTCGGCGAACAGCTTACGCTGATTGACGTCTATATCGCGGTGATGCGCACCTGGGGCCCGCGCCATGAATGGTTTGCTGCCAACACGCCGCATATTACCGCGATCGCAGATTCCGTCTGTCAGCTGCCAGAACTGCACAAGGTGTTAAAAGCAAATGAAATAATCTGATAAGTTGAAACGCTCACAACACAGGAGCCTGCACATGCCACACGTCGATATCAAATGTTTTCCCCGCGATCTGAACGAAGAACAAAAAACCGCACTGGCAGCGGACATCGCCGAAGTGATTATTCGTCATTTCAACAGTAAAGACGCTTCCGTGTCCGTTGCTCTGAATCAGGTGCAACAGGAAGACTGGAAGGCGCAGGTCTGGGATACGGAGATCGGCCCGAAACTGGATGAGCTGATTAAGAAGCCTGGGTATTCGATGTAATATTTTTGCCGGGTGGCGCTCACGCTTACCCGGCCTACGGGTCCGAAGATTTTGTAGGCCGGGTAAGGCGCAGCCTCCACCCGGCAATGTTTTCAGATCTGCGTGGCTCGATAATAGCCTGAAACACATTTGCCACTTTTTATCGTCTCGTCAGAGGGTTATGCTGATCTAATTCACATTTTCGAGGTCACAACATGACGTTACTGCAGACATTTCAGGCCCCCATGATTAACCGTAAAAAAATCGGCAATATGCTGGTTACCATGCTCAGCGATGGGTATCTGGATGCTTCATTTGAACTGCTGTCGGGGATCGATGGCTCAAAAGCCGAAGCACTCCTTCAACAGCGCGGTGTCTCTTCGCTACCGCGAATGAACATCAACGTGTACGTTATCCAGACCGGTAATCAGACTATCCTCGTGGATAGCGGAGCGGGGAATTTTAAAGGCTGGGGCGGACGTTTGCCGGTAGCGCTGGCGGCGGCAGGGATAGATCCTTTACAAATTGACACCATCCTGCTGACACATGCGCATCCCGATCATATTGGCGGTATCGCGGGTCCACTGAATACACCCCTCTTTCGTAACGTTGAAAGGGTGTATGTTCACGAGAAAGAGTTGTCTTTCTGGCGCAATAAAACAATTCATGCGAGTGCGCCAGGGGTATTTAATCCGTCTTTTTTACTCGCGCAAAATGCTTTTGCGGCCTACGAGGAGAAACTGGTTCCCTTCAGTCAGGAGGACATTGTGTCTGGAATTCAGGCTGTGCCGTTACCCGGCCATACACCTGGCCATACTGGATATCTGATCGGTAACGATCAGGAGTCCTTGCTCATCTGGGGGGATATCGTGCATTTCCCGCATATTCAGGTTGAACATCCAGAAGTGACGATTGCGTTTGATACCGACCCGGTAGCGGCGGCGGGGGCTCGCAAACGTCTGCTGGAACGGGTGGTGTCAGATAAAATCAGCGTAACAGGCATGCATTTTAATTCACCGGTAACAGCCCGTGTGAAAGAGAATGATGCGCGGTTCTCGTTGCAGTATGACGGGTGGTCACCGGAGGTTTGAAGCAGCAATTTAAGCCGGGTGGCGGCTACGCTTACCCGGCCTACGGTTCGCAGTGCTTTGTAGGCCGGGTAAGGCGCAGCCGCCACCCGGCATAAAACGACTACATCACCCGCAACAACGTATCCAACAGCCCCGGAAAGCGGGCGTCCAAATCTTCTCTTCGCAACGAAATCATATTCTCGCGTCCCTGTGGGCGCTGCCAGATCACACCGCTGTCGCGCAATACTCGCCAGTGGTGGGTCATCGTCGATTTGGCGATTTCTTCCGGGCGCAGGGCGTTGCAGCTGAGTTCGCTGCCGTCAGCGAGCAGGCGGAGGATCTCCAGTCGCAGCGGGTTGCCGAGGGCTAACAGCACATTTTCCAGCGTGATTTGTTCAGGTTCGGGGTGGTTAGCGATCATAGACTTCCTGGGTTAGCGGACAGGTTGAGCTATCTTAATGATAGGCACACCCTTAAAAAAATAGTTCGTATATACTCGTACAATAGGACTATTATAGCAGACGAACACACAGACAACCATTCCGGTTGTACTACTCAAGTCAAACTGACTAAGGATTTATCATGCCCCGACCCGTCCCCCTCGAACGTTATCGCAACATCGGTATCTCCGCGCATATCGATGCCGGTAAAACGACCACCACCGAGCGCATTCTGTTTTACACCGGGATGAGCCACAAAATGGGTGAAGTCCACGATGGCGCGGCAACAACTGACTGGATGGCGCAGGAGCAAGAGCGCGGAATCACGATTACTTCCGCAGCCGTGAGCGCTTTCTGGCCCGGTATGGACCGAAATTTTGAACCGCACCGGATCAATATTATCGACACCCCAGGGCACGTGGATTTCACCATTGAGGTGGAACGTTCAATGCGTGTACTCGATGGCGCAGTGATGGTGTATGACTCCGTCGGTGGCGTACAGCCGCAGTCGGAAACGGTCTGGCGACAGGCTAACAAGTACCACGTGCCACGCCTGGCTTTCGTCAATAAAATGGACCGCCAGGGGGCTGATTTCTTCCGCGTGGTGCAGATGATGATTGACCGCCTTAAAGCCAATCCGGTGCCGATTGTCATTCCCGTCGGTGCCGAAGAACACTTTACTGGCGTGGTCGATCTCATCAAAATGCGCGCCATTTTGTGGGACGATGCCACCCAGGGTATGACCTTCAGCTACGGGCCGGTGCCGGATGATTTGCTCAGTACCGCGAAAATCTGGCGTGAGAAAATGGTCTCTGCGGCGGCGGAAGCCACTGATGCGCTGATGGATAAATACCTGGAAACGGGCGATTTGGATGAAGCCGAAATCATCGACGGGCTACGCCAGCGCACCATTAAAGGTGAGATCCAGCCGATGCTGTGCGGCAGCGCGTTCAAAAACAAAGGCGTGCAGCGCATGCTCGATGCGGTTGTCGAACTGATGCCGTCGCCCCTCGACGTTCCGGCTATTGATGGCGTGGATGAAAAAGGCCAGCCCGCCGAGCGCCACCCGAGCGACGACGAACCGTTCTCGGCGTTAGCGTTCAAGCTGATGACCGACCCGTATGTCGGCCAGTTGACCTTTATCCGCGTCTATTCCGGCGTGCTGAAAAAAGGCGACGCGGTGTACAACCCGGTTAAAGGGAAAAAAGAGCGTATTGGACGTATTGTGCTGATGCATGCCAACGATCGTCATGAAGTCGATGAGCTGCGCGCGGGAGATATTGCCGCCTGCGTCGGGTTAAAAGATGTCACTACAGGCGACACCCTGACCGATCCGGATCATGTGATCACGCTTGAGCGCATGGAATTCCCGGAACCGGTAATTTCGCTGGCGATCGAGCCGAAAACCAAGGCCGATCAGGAAAGAATGGGCATCGCGTTGCAGCGGCTGGCGGCAGAAGATCCGTCGTTCCGTCTGCACACGGACGAAGAGTCTGGCCAGACGATTATCTCCGGAATGGGCGAGTTGCATCTGGAAATTATCGTCGACCGTATGAAGCGTGAGTTTGGCGTCGAAGCCAATATAGGTCGCCCGCAGGTGACCTACCGCGAGACGTTGCGCAAAGCGGTGAAAGAGATCGAAGGCAAATTTGTGCGCCAGTCCGGCGGTAAAGGGCAGTATGGCCACGTGGTCCTGAGCCTGGAACCGCTTGAACCGGGCAGCGGCTTTAAGTTTGAAGATGCCACCAAAGGCGGCGTGGTGCCGCGCGAATACATTCCATCGGTGGAAAAAGGTTTGCGTGAAGCCATGAACAGCGGCGTGCTGGCGGGTTATCCGGTGGTGGACGTGAAAGCGACCCTGACGTTTGGTTCGTATCATGACGTCGACTCCTCGGAAATGGCCTTCCGTATGGCGGCGATCTTCGGGTTTAAAGACGGCGCGCGCAAAGCCGATCCGGCGATTCTGGAACCGGTGATGCACGTCGAGGTGGAAACGCCGGAAGAGTACGCCGGGAATATTATGGGCGATCTCTCTTCTCGTCGCGGGATGGTGCAGGGCATGGACGAACGGTTCGGCAGCCAGATTATTCGCGCTGACGTTCCGCTGGCGGAGATGTTTGGTTATGCGACCACGTTGCGATCCATGTCGCAGGGCCGCGCAACCTACAGCATGGAATTCCATCACTACGCCGAGGCTCCACGCAACGTGGCAGAGGATATTATTGCCAGCCGCGCGAAAGCGTAAATGGTTGCTCCCTCTCTCTTTGGGAGTGTACGGTCCGGGGACATGGTAGACAGGTGTTCGGGGACATAGTGAACACTATTTAACATCCTTTACCCATGGTGATCGACTTTTTCTTCAGGTCGA